>Ga0302215_10000840_pt1 | contig 22355 bp, 16 predicted proteins | sample II_Fen_N3_1_FD_194580 | JGI IMG/M metagenome (GOLD analysis project Ga0302215, IMG submission 194580) | Peat permafrost microbial communities from Stordalen Mire near Abisko, Sweden - II_Fen_N3_1 | ecosystem: Environmental > Terrestrial > Soil > Wetlands > Permafrost | place: Sweden: Abisko... | reverse complement strand
CGCAACTTTCTGCTTTTCACGCTCAATTCCGTGCTGTCGGGGTAAATTATAACCAAACGGTGAAGGAACTAAAGAGTCATTTTTCAGAGAAAAAAGCAATGGCTTTGCTTTATAAATTGGAAAAACAAACTGTAGAACTCGCTACTTTAAGCCGTCAGATTATTTCACTCACTCAGGAATTTCAACAGCAATGGTTGCAAAAATCAATATAGGAAGTTCTCTTTATGGAGCGTTGGCATACAACGGTAAAAAGATCACGAGGGAAAAACTACTTTTAATAACACGAGATTTTTACAGAACGGCTTTTGCGGGGCATTAGAGTCAATATGTCACATTTCTTATTCTTTTTTTTAAACTATTCATCGCTTGCGGTTTTGGAAAATAAGAATAAGTTATGTGTTCTGCTCTGCCTATTTGATAAATGGTTTTGATAAGCTATTCGGTCATCAATATCATTTATAGGCGATATTGGCGGAACGTCCTTAAACGCAAGTTTTGCTTGTATTATTCTTGCCTTTTGACTATTTGGAGAAATATAGCATTTACTGCTCTGCCTTTAAGTGTTTTTCTATTCAATCCCATATTTTTTCATTTTCTCGTAAAGTGTGGGACGGCTTATCTTAAGTAGGCTAGCTGCCAGTACCTTGTTGTTTCGAGCCGCATCAAGCGCCTTGATAATATGTTCCCGTTCTTCGTTTTCAGCTTTCAGTGCATAACCGTCAGCCGTCACGTGTAAGTCAATATCCAGTTCTTTCGTACCAATGGTGTTGTTTTCCGTCAATAGGACTGCACTGCGTACGCAATGCCGTAGCTCCCGTACGTTTCCCGGCCAACCATAGGCTTGCAGCAGCTTCTGTGCCTCCACATCAAAGCGGATAACTTTTTTGCTGAATTCTACGCAACTTTGTTCCCTGAAGAACCCTGCCAGCGGCAGAATATCTTCCCTACATTCTGCGAGCGAGGGAACGCTGATAGTGAATTCACACAGACGATGATATAAATCTTCCCGAAATCTTCCCGTTTCTATCGCTTTCCCGATATGTTCGTTTGTGGCAGCGATAATCCGTATATTGGTGTTCATTTCCTGTTTGCCTCCGACAGGGCGATAGCTGCGTTCCTGCAAGGCCCTTAGCAATAATGCCTGTATCTCGTATGGAAGATTGCACACCTCATCCAGAAACAGTGTTCCGCCATTGGCCGCATGCAGCACACCCGGTTTGTCATCCGTCGCTCCGGTGAACGCTCCCTTGGTGTGTCCAAAGAACTCCGAAGCCGCCAACTCTTTAGGGATAGCCCCGCAATCAACGGCTACAAAAGGATTACCTGCCCGCGAACTTGCGGCATGGATACTTCGTGCCACGTGTTCCTTGCCTGTACCGCTGTCTCCCCGGATCAGTACCGACATGTCCGTATTTGCCACTAATTGCACCCTTCGCTCCATTTCCCGTATGGCTTTACTCTCTCGTCGGAAAATATGGGAACGTTCCGGTTTATTTCTTCGTTGTAACAATTCCCTGAGCAGGCTGTAGAGCTTATCCGGATTTATAGGCTTAGGCAGGTAGTCTTCCGCTCCCAATTTCATGGCTTGAACGGCAGAGGGTATCCCAGAGTATTCCGTCATCACGATAAAGGGGATACGGATTTGCTGTTTGTTCATCCACTCCAATATATCTTCCACGCCGTCACCATCGGGTAACCGGATATCCGAGAGGATAACGTCGGCATTGGTGGTAGCAATCAATTTGCGGGCCTGTACGGCAGAATCTGTATGCTCTGTTTGCAGCCCTTTCCGTTCCAGCCAATTGCACAACATCCGGCACAGGACAGAATTATCTTCGATAATCAGGATCTTACTCATACCATATCTGACTTATAGCCTTCGTCTTTTATCTTTTCCGCTGCCTGCATTATAAGCTGCTTACCGGTAACAAGAACCTTGTCCACTGCATTCCGTACTTTTTCGTCCTTTATCCCGTTTCCTTGTGCAAGTAGCTGACATAGTTCTCTCAACGAGGTATCTGCTCGCACGATCTCCCATAATGGAAGCAGATGATGTACCAGCATGGTGGTTGTCAGACAGTCTTCTTTTTCCATGCTTTCTGTGAGCGTTTGCATATCCTTTTCCGTCTCACGAATCAGCAGTTCGAGCATTTCTTTCCCGTTTTGTTCCCCGGAAAGCAATTCGGAGAAATCGGCCTGAAGCGCAGGTTGTTCCCGTTGCTCTCTGATGCAGCGTTGTACCGCAGACAGTAGTTCTATGATGGAAAAAGGTTTATACAGGCATCCGGCAAATCCGGCAGCAGTGAAGTCTTCTTCCCGACAGTCGGCACGAGCGGTCACGGCAAGCACCGGAATGGTTCTTGATGTCCCGATGTCCGACGTTCGTAGTAGTTCCAGTAGATCAAATCCGCTCATTTGGGGCATCCGTATATCCGTGATGAGCAGGTCGTATTCCTGTTTCCGCATCAGCTCCGTCAGTTCCTGTACATCCCGGCAGGTATCACACCGTACCCGGTAGCGGGTCAGCATGTCTCGTGTCATCAAAAGGAGCACGGCATCATCGTCAATGGCCAGTATCCGTAGTCCGGCAGGCAGGTTACAGGACGGGGAAACTTCCTGTGCGAAATGTTGTTCTTCTGTGACGGGTAAAGGCACCACAACAGTAAACGTGCTGCCTTTACCGACTTCACTTTGTACCCCTATCTTACCATTCAATAGTCCCGTAAGTCCTTGTGCTATGGCTAGCCCCAATCCGAATCCTTCGTGGGTTTCAGCATTTTCCAATCGTTCGAAGGGTTTGAAGATACGTGTGATCTGTTCCGGTGTCATACCTGTTCCTGTATCCGAGACTTCAATGCTCAACGTTCCTTCCCGATAACACAGCCGTAGTTTTACTTCCCCCGTTGGCGTAAATTTCACAGCATTCGAAAGCAGGTTCCCTGCTAGTTGAATGAGTTTCTCCCGATCGCCTGTCACCACGGTATCCCCACCAATACATTCGGTGCCGAATGTCAATCCTGCTTTGTGAGCTATCGCGTTGAACTCGGCAGCCAACGTGTCTGCAAGGCTTTTTATCCGGAACGGCGCACGGTTGGGTTGTTCCTTGCCCGTATCCAGTCGATAGAAGTTTAGCAGAGCATTCAACAGGGTAGTCATGCTGTCCGAAGATTGCAGGATGGTTTCACACAAACGGGTCCGCTTTTCCTTGAAACGTTCGTCCATCAATAGTTCCGTACATCCCCGGATAGCGGTAAGTGGTGCCCGCAGATCGTGACTCACAGTCAGCATCATATTTTTACGGCTACGAAGTAGTTCCTCGTTGCGGTGGTTCAATTTCTCCAGCTGCATCCGGTAACGGTATCTGTTCTTTAGGTCATGATGCAGGATAAGATAGAACACGATGGCGAGCAGAGCGGCACCAATACCCAGGTAGGAAACAAGTCGCAATCTTTTTTCCTGTCCAAGAAAATAGGCGTCCGACTTTTCTTTCGCATTTACTTGTGATATGTGGCTGAAATCCGTTATTAACCGGCTTATTTCGTGGTCAAGGTAGGTGTTTTGCCTATTCAGACTGTCCATGTGTAAAAGTAACCGTTCACTCTTTTTCTTCTGCACCTGCTGTATCTCGTTCGCTAATGAGTGGAACAGGAGACCGGAACTATCCTGATTTTTTTGTAGGATAGTTTCATTTATCTTCTCTGCTCGGAGACGAGATTTCTTCTTGTTATGGAATAGTCCGAGAAAATCCTTGTTTTCTTTCTCGCTTTTCGTGTAATTGTTCTTTATTTGTTCCGCGAGCTGTTGTTTTTCTTGTTTTGTCTGCCGGATAATGTTGGGCATACGCCTATTTACTAATTTGTTGGTAGCCTGCAACTCTTTTAAATCCTTCACGATGGCAAGGGTCTGGACTTCTTTGGCGGTAAGTAAGGTGAGAATAGAGCTAATACGGCGACGTTGGTTTCCCTGAGGCAATTGATTTTGTAGTTTCTTCAACGAAGTCACAACTTTCTCTCGTTTTTCCCGGTAAGTGTTGATGTCTTCCTCGCTCCAGACGATCGCCTGCTCACTTAGCAAAGCAATATCGAGTATTTGTACAGTGATAGCCTCGGCCTGTTCTTGTTGTTTCAGTGCGGTTTCCGAGTACTTATCTATGACCGAAAGACGATTGTTTTCCCGGTAAGTCAGCATGAGAAGAACGAGGAACAGCAGCACCAGGGCAACATAGCCCGTGATGATTTTTAGCTTTAAAGGGAGTAACGAAGAAATCATAAGCATCTATATCTATCGGTTGTTTTTGATGCAAAACACCCGCCACATCCGAAAAAGACAGACAGGCAGGTTATTCGAGGTTGTGGAATCTAACGATGGGAATCACATCCGGAAAGAATTTATCAGACCCGTTCCAACTTTAAATCAGCCTCCTTTTTTATCCTTTTATATCTGATCGTTTTGCACCCAACATATATTTTTTATTAGCCTTACATTCTTGTGGTTCTGTCCGAACGAAAAAGGAATATTAGGATCATTGTTGTTAGTTCTGCTATTAATAAGTATTTTATTTTCTTTAAATAAGATGATTATTTGTTGCTCCGCAATTACATCTCTCATTCCCCAACAGATATGCAAATAGCTTGTTATGATCATTGTATCTCGCTCGTAGCATTTGATGTACCAGCCTCTCTTTTTAGCTAGTGTTTCTATTTGCATTTTAAGCATTTCCGGCTTTTTCGTTGTATTTATTGTCGTCAGTTTCAGTTTATTATGCAATACGATAAACAGGAATATAAATAACATTGCTGAAGAGAGCAACATCCACGTTACGGATACATCATTTAGGATCATTTTAGAATGGGCGGATACTTGCACTAAGAGCAAGAAAAAAACAAAGAATGGTGGAATTAACGCGAATGCTAATAATTGATAATGTGCAAGATACTCTGAGTAGCAGAGTTTGAGTCGGTTGTTTCCGGTTGTACGGATTATTGGTTCAGATGCCATAATTTTTTTGATATTTAAGTTTCAAACAGAAGTTTTTTATTTGTAATTATTCGTTATCGTGCCTAAATAAAGCAAGCAGGCATCGTGATAAATAAGATACATTCACACCTACTTGTGTTTTTAAAAAGCAACCAACTGCCCCATTAGTGAAACGATGGCAGTTGGAAGCAGGCTAACTAAACAAAACTATTTTAAAAATCGACGAACCGCATTTCACAATGCCTGTTCATTGGATAGAGTAGCCAACTAACGGTCTCTAACCTTTCAACAAAGGAAAGGGGCGTTGGAAACTCCTAAGAAATCTAGTAAAATAACTCCATTATACATTTTACAATGCTTGTTCTTTTTCGGTTATGCGTATTTCTCTACCCGCTTTTTCAATCTTTTAAAAGTTAGTGTATAAAAAAAGCGTGTAAACCTTGTTTATTGGTTTACACGCTTTTTATAGAATTTTGTTTATACTACTTATTTGAGAATGGACTGATAGATGTCAGGGAATCTGCGACTAAAATATTCAGGAAAACGTTCTGTCATTGGAAATAACTTCCCCTGTTTTATCTGCAGGATGTTGGTATATACATCACCCTGTTTTGAGTTATCCACAATCAGGATATTGTCGAAAAAGGAATAATAGGCGTTTAGATTTTTATATCCGGCTTTCCATTTATAAGCAAGGGTGTAGTCGCTTACAAAATGGCCTTTAAATTCAGTTCGAACCTGTATCCTGTGTTTGGCTATATCCTGATTTTCGAGACAAAAGAAAATAAAATTTATTGTATAACCTTCTTTTTTGAATATCTCTGCCCAATAAAGCGGATTGGCATCAAAATTTGTTTCGTAACAAAAATCAGTCTTGCTGGTTAATGCTTTGTCAACAGCTTTCTCAAATATTTCGGTTGTTTTGTTTCTTGCAAATTCCTCCCGAAGTTCGCTGTCGGGCAATTGATTATAATACTCAAGGAAGAGCTTGTCGTAATCGAAAGAGAGTAAACCTTCGGGTAAGAAAGAAGGAGCAAAGGTTGATTTCCCTGCACCATTACATCCTGCGATGATTGTCAAAATGGGCATTTACCTGTAATGCATTAAAATGTTCCTTACTTAATTGTCCATTTCTTTTTCTTTCTTGAAATAAATTTTCTTGTGGGAGTACTTGTTTGTTCAAAATTTCCCTTGCCTTTGCCATTTGGTCGGTAACTTTGATACCTGTAATTATTTTTTGCTTACTCATAGAATCAATTTTTTTGTTTGTTTATAATACGTTATCTAACAATTCTCCAATTGATAAAGTACTTATACAGAAAAACCTTACAAAGATAATACTTATTTTTCAATAAGCGATTTTTTACGTGTAAACCAATATATCAAAGAACGACCTCACCCCCGACCCCTCTCCTCAAGGAGAGGGGATAAGTGCTTTTGTTTCCACAGGCTAAGCCAATAGCCTGCGGGTTTTGTATGTACCGTTTAAAACGGTTGACCAGCAACCCCTCGTTGCAAACGAGGGGTAGAAAGGCTGTTGGAAAATGAAACCGTCCCACATCTCTTCTTCTGGAGAAATGTGGGACGGAAATAATGATTAAATGTGAGGGAGTGGGTATGTGTTTGCCACTTATTGATTAACTAATTCTTCTATAGCTTCTATAAATGCTTGTGTGTCGGGAAGTAGTCTTTCGACCGTTTCACGGTCGAAAGATAAAAAATCGTCATAATCGCCACTATGTCGCTTATCAAAAAGCTCTGAATAGGTGATATTATAACTCCGGGAGAGTTTCCCATTTACAATAAAGCTCATTCCAAACATTTGCTTTACGCCGGAATGTGTATGCGCCTGTATGCTGCTTTTAATGAGCAGAGCCGAAACTGCATAATAACAAGCATAATATAACCTATTTATTGCTGCATTGTAATGATCTTTTTCAAGCATATCCACCGCTTACTGAACAGTGTCTTTTGCTCGTTCCAAGCGGTATACCACAAGTGCCACAATCATTTCTTCCATTAGTTCTTCTTTCATAACACAATCCCTTCATTCATTACATTCACATAAAAAGGTGTTTTGAAAGGCCGGTTTTCCCAGTTGGACTTAGGAAGGATGATGGAGCTGATTATTACACCGGTTTCCAATGACAAGTCGCTAAGTTGACCGATAATTTCTTTTTCTTCTTCTACAGGTATTTTTGTTTTATCTACCAATATCAGTAAGTCAATATCGCTGTCGTGACGTGCATCCCCCCGTGCTTCGCTACCATAGAGTATAGTTTTTGCATCAGGGCTTATTCGTTTGAGTATCTCTTTAATTTGCTGTACTATTTTAGGTCGTTTCATAACACGCTCCTTTACTTTTATATGCCACAAAGATAACCATTATTTCCATTTTCCAATATATCAATGAACGCTTCTTTTTTTGTTCCCATAGGCTAAGCCAATAGCCTGTGGGTTTTGTATGTACCGTTTAAAACGGTTGACCAGCAACCCCTCGTTTGCAAACGAGGGGTAGTGGAGCAATACCGCTTATTTAGTAAAATAAACCAATCCACTTTTAGAATCACCCTGGAATGTCAGGTAGTAGCCGGTTGATGCGGCTTGCACCACTTTCAGGCTGGTTAAGGTGATATCAGGACTGCCTACTATCTGGAGTTTACCACCGGTTTTATCGCCCACGGTCATATCGCCTGTCCACGACAACAGGTACTGTGCCTTGGTAGCGATATTGGTTACAGCTACGCGGTTGCTTTGCACGGTCAGTCCCCAGCTGTTTACCTGATCTAACAGAATTTTGGTGTCGTTCCACACAAATTCAGGAGCAGCAGGATTGACGGTTATCACCAGTGTAACTGTTCTGCCGGTCTGATCTTTTACAGTAAGGGTGGCAGTACCTTCTTTTACACCTGTAATGCTGATGGTAGATTCCGACAAGGTGGCGGTGGCGTTGGCTGCCGATGAATTGGTGAGCACATAACCACCATTTCCGGTTGCAATTTTTACTGTACCCGTTTCGGCTACTTTCAAGGCTATGGTTGTTTTTTCAAGCGTCAGATCAACCTGAACCTCGTCTTTTTTACATGATCCAAGTGCTACTATGCAACTTACTACGATCAATAAATTTACTATCTTTTTCATATATCTTTTATTTTTTTTAGTCTCCGGTCAACAGTCTCCAGTCAGCAGTCTGTGGTAATAGTTCCCACTCTGCTAACTGTTTACTGTTTACTGATCACTGTTTACTGTTTATTGTTTACATTTAATTTAATAACTTCCACTCCGTCTTTGACGGCTGTTTTTGGAGTCGTGTTCACTTTCAGCTTGATGACTCCGGTTCCGTCGGCAGTAGTTGCTTTTAAGCTCAGGTCACCTGTTTTGCCTGTAAGACTTACCACGCCGGCAGTAGCAGTAGCTGCCTGATCGTTGATATAGAACAGCGTGAATTTATCAGCGTCAGTACCCACTACTTTAACATTTGTACCTTCGACGGTGATGGCCGGTGCCAGTAACCAACTGTAGTTTATTGCTACGGTGAAGTTTACGGTCACATCCGGTGCTACATCGTAAGTCGCATCGCCGGCTTGTGAGGCGGTAATGGTGGTAGCACCTTCTTTGAGAATATGCACTTTCCCATCTGCACTAACTGTGGCTATGCTATTATCTTTAATGCTGTAGGTAACTGCTAGTGTACTGGATGCTACGGCTGCCAGTGTAAAGTCAGCGTCGCCTGTTTTAGCTGTGATATCCGTCAGACCGGTGATGGTTTGTGGCGTTTTAGGACTTACTGTCAGTTTTACTGTCAGCTGAGGAGCCACATCATAAGTCGCATCTCCTGCTTGTGAAGCGGTGATGTTGGCAGTACCGGCTTTGAGTATATGCACTTTTCCATCGCTCGTAACAGTAGCTATCGTAGCATCGTCAATGCTGTAGGTAACTGCCAGGTTGCTGGTGGCTGTGGCTGTCAGCGTAAAGTCGGCATCACTTATTTTTTTTGTCATGTCCGTCAGACCGGTGATGGTTTGTGGTGTTTTTGGACTAACTGTCAGTTTTACTGTCAGCTGAGGAGCCACATCATAAGTCGCATCTCCTGCTTGTGAAGCGGTGATGTTGGCAGTACCGGCTTTGAGTATATGCACTTTTCCATCGCTCGTAACAGTAGCTATCGTAGCATCGTCAATGCTGTAGGTAACTGCCAGGTTGCTGGTGGCTGTGGCTGTCAGCGTAAAGTCGGCATCACTTATTTTTTTTGTCATGTCCGTCAGACCGGTGATGGTTTGTGGTGTTTTTGGACTAACTGTCAGTTTTACTGTCAGCTGAGGAGCCACATCATAAGTCGCATCTCCTGCTTGTGAAGCGGTGATGTTGGCAGTACCGGCTTTGAGTATATGCACTTTTCCATCGGTAGTAACAGTAGCTATCGTAGCATCATCAACGCTGTAGGTAACTGCCAGTTTGCTGGTGGCTGTGGCTGTCAGTGTAAAGTCGGCATCGCTTATTTTTTTTGTCATGTCCGTCAGACCGGTGATGGTTTGCGGCGTTTTGGTTTTATCGCCCACGGTCAGATTTACGGTAACATCCAGAGCAGCAGCGTAGGTGCCATCGCCTGCTTGTGATGCCGTAATGGTAGTTACACCTGTTTTGATAAAATGTAGTACCCCGTTGGTGATAGTAGCTATGCTGTTATCTTTGATGCTATATGTAACAGCTAGTTTGCTGGATGCTGCGGCAGCCAGTGTCACATCGGCATCTCCTACTTTGGCTGCGATATCTGTTAACCCGGTGATAGTTTGTGCAGTTTTAGCACTTACGGTCAGGTTTACGGTTACATCCGGAGCAGCATCGTAGGTGCCATCGCCTGCTTGTGAGGCGGTAATGGTGGTAGCGCCTGCTTTCAGGAAATGCAACACGCCGTTGGTTAGCGTAGCTATGCTGTTATCTTTGATACTATACGTAATGGCTAGTTTACTGGATGCTGCGGCAGCCAGTGTCAGGTCTGCATCGCCTGTTTTAGCTATGATGTCCGTCAGACCGGTAATAGTTTGTGCGGTTTTAGTACTTACGGTCAGGTTTACGGTTACATCCGGTGCAGCAGCGTAGGTAGCATCTCCGGCTTGTGAGGCGGTAATGGTGGTAGCGCCTGCTTTCAGGAAATGCAGCACGCCGTTAGTCAGTGTAGCTATGCTGTTGTCTTTAATGCTATACGTAACCGGCAGTTTGCTGGATGCGGCAGCAGCCAGTGTCAGGTCTGCATCTCCCACTTTGGCGGTGATATCTGTTAACCCTGTGATAGTTTGTGCAGTTTTAGCACTTACGGTCAGGTTAACGGTTACATCCGGAGCAGCATCGTAGGTGCCATCGCCTGCTTGTGAAGCCGTAATGGTAGTTACACCTGTTTTAATAAAATGTAATACCCCGTTGGTGATGGTAGCTATGCTGTTGTCTTTGATGCTATATGTAACAGCTAGTTTGCTGGATGCTGCGGCAGCCAGTGTCAGATCGGCATCTCCCATTTTGGCTACAATGTCGGTCAGACCGCTGATGGTTTGTGCAGTTTTAGCACTTACGGTCAGGTTTACGGTTACATCAGCGGCAGCAGCAAAGTCACCATCGCCTGCTTGTGAGGCGGTAATGGTGGTAGCGCCTGCTTTCAGGAAATGCAACACTCCATTGGTTAGCGTAGCTATGCTGTTGTCTTTAATGCTATATGTAACGGCTAGTTTGCTGGATGCTGCAGCAGCCAGTGTCAGATCGGCATCGCCCACTTTGGCTGTGATATCCGTCAGACCGGTAATGGTTTGTGCTGTTTTGGCTTTATCGCTTACAGTCAGGTTTACCGTTAGATCCGTAGCTGCATTGTAGTTATCATTGCCTACTGCCGAAGCAGTGATGGTGGTAGCGCCTGCTTTCAGGAAATGCAATACGCCGTTGGTCAACGTAGCTATGCTGTTGTCTTTGATGCTATACGTAACAGCTAGTTTGCTGGACGCTGTGGCAGCCAGTGTCAGGTCGGCATCTCCCACTTTGGCTGTGATGTCCGTCAATCCGCTGATGGTCTGGTCTCCTTTGTTTACTGTCAACGTTACTGTTACATCCGGTGCTGCATTGTACTTATCATTAGCAGCTGCCTTAGCAGTGATGGTAGTAGTACCTGCTTTTAGGATGGTAACTGTTTTGCCGCCGTTACTGATAGTGGCTACGGTTAAATCGGAACTGGTATATGTTACCGGTGTTTGAGCCGTGCCCGATAAATCGAATGCGGCATCGCCTACTTTTTTGGTCATATTAGCCAGGCCACCGATGGTTTGGTCTTGTTTGGTTACGCCACCAAACTCCTGTATATTCGTAAAGTCCTTCCAACCATCGGCAGCCAGATAAGCGTCTTTTGTACCTGCGGGTACATACAGGATACAGGTGGTTTTATTGATACCATCGAAAACACCTGTTGCCGACGACAAATTAACCGGAAAAGTGGAATGCACCTTAATAGACTGCAATGCCGTACACCCACTGAAAGCAGTACCTCCTATTGTTGTAAGGCTTGCAGGCAATTCAAGCGTTTGCAGGGTAGCATTTCCAAAAAGAGCACCTGCTCCAAGGGAGGTTACATTTTCAGGGATAACCAACGATGTCAGTTTTGCATTGGCTAAACAACTACTTCCCAATGTTGTTACCTGACTATTGGCCGGAAAGGTAAGCGAAGCCAACGGAGTATTTGCAAATGCCATATTTGTTATTATTGTAACATTTGACGGAATAGTAAAAGAGGTAATTTGGCTATATCCAAATGTGTTGTTTAAGTTTCCACTAATTATTTGTATACCGGCAGGGAGATTGATGGTAGTTAAATTCGAGCAACCGTTAAATGTTCTATTTCCTCCCAACCATTGTACGGTGGATGGTATGGTGATTGTTGTCAAGGTTGTAACATTTTGAAAAGCCTGATTGCCAATGGTCGTAACCGATGCCGGAATATTGATAGAACTTAGTTTTGTACTCGCGAAAGTCAACTGCGGAATTGCTGTCAAATTATCCGACAATGTAACTTGTGTAAGTGGTGAAGCACCGAAAACACCTATTCCCAGGGTTGTAACACTATTGGGTAAGATAATAGACGTTAAGCCGGTAGTTGATAATGCATTATCGCGGATTACGCTTACCCCATTCGGGATATTGATGGACGTTAACTTACTGCAAGAATAAAACGCCTGAGCACCGATGGAGTCGATAACTCCTCCGGTGGGTAGCACAACCGTGGTAAGCGCACTCATACTAAAAGCACCATAGCAAGCCTTATACGGAATCTGGTCGGCAGGATACGTAGTAACCGTGTTGTAAATATCGGAACCTCCATTACCTGAGTAAGCCTCAATTTTGGTGATACCGCTTAGATCCAGAGTTACTAAAGTAGAGTACAGTTTCTGAATAGCCAGAAAGTCACGTGCATCCATGGTGCCCGTCACCGCCAGGTTGGTAATACCCGTCTGTCCGGATAGGGCGGCAGACAATCCGCCTGCAGCGATGTTTACCGATGTTTGTGCCTGCATCGAAAGAAAAAGGCACAAAAGAATTGAAAGAAAGAATAGCTTTTTCATTTTTTATTTTGTTGTTTAAATAACGGCCCCCTAAATCCAGACCTCACCCCAACCCTCTCCCAAAGGAGAGGGAGTTAGAGGGGGACTTTTGGATAGCACTGTTGATAATAATTAATTGGTTTTATTTTTCAACTGCTGACAGGGTTTACAACCCCTGTCAGAGTTATGAGCAAGACCTGTCAGTGTGCTTGCACCTGACAGCGTCTTTGATCCGTTCATCAAACCTAACAGATTTTAAAAACCTGCCAGGTTTCTCTTAAAGTCCCCCTTGGGGGATTAGGGGGCTTTAGATTCCCTGCTCTTTTTCGGTAGTATGCCCCGGAATGTCGGAAGCACGGATAATGATTTTGTCGCCGGTAAGCGAGCTGTTGTCTGCCGTGGCGGTGTAGAGCCATTGCAGGCCGCCCAGAGCCGCTTGTGCCAGGCCGTGTTCTACTTCGGTACCGTCCTGGTTGATAATGGCCACGGATACTTCGGCTACTTTGAAGTCGTCGGTAACGGATACCGTAATGGTGTCACCCACTTTACCGGTGTATTTGCTTACATTTACTTCGTCAATGTCTGGCGCATGCATAAAATCGGCTACCGCTACATTGTAAGGTGTTTGACCTTCGGCGGCTGCTGCTTTGTAGGCCGCTTTGGTATCAGGGTCGGCTATAGCCGCTTTGGCGTAGAGAATTGCTTCCTGGAAGCGTTTCTGATTTTGCTTTTGCGCATCCGACGGTTCACCCGTCCGCTCAGCGGGTTTGCTTGCTACAATTGTTTTTCCATTCCAGCTACGGAATACCAATAAATCTCCCACTTTGCCACTTAGCCCGTGGGTAATAATGTTGTTTTTTGATTGTGCCATACTTATTTAGTTGATAGTTGATAATTGACAGTTGATAGTTGATAGTTTATAGTTGATAGTTGATAGTTGATAGTTAATAGTTGATAGTTGATAGTTGACAGTTGATAGTTAATAGTTGACAGTTGTTAGTTGATAGTTGACAGTTGATAGTTAATAGTTGATAATTGACAGTTGATAGTTTATAGTTGATAATTCATGTATTATTCGTTTAGATATTAGGGCTAACGCCCCTCTCTGATTTTCGTCTATGCCTTGTTTTTACGAAGATGTCGGAGCTAACGCTCCTTAGAAATAGTTGACAGTTCATAATTCATAATTGACAGTTGACAGTTGATAGTTGTTAAGTAATAGTTTAAATATAATGTCGTATTTTGGACACATAGTAAATCATAGTTTTCACATAGTGACACATAGTTTTATATAGAAAGTTTACATAGAAACACCTGCGGTGTTTACACATAGAAAGATAGTTAGCCTTTCAAAAATACCGACAGGTATTTTTACTATGTGTTCTGAATGCTTGATAATTACAAAAACAGAGTCGTATTAATTTTTTGTTCAAATAGTGATTAAAGTATTTTACTATGTGTCACTATGTAAAAACTATATGCAACTATGTGTTAATTGATTTATTATACTTGAAATGCGACAATAATTGATTCTCATTACTTAGTTGATAGTTCATAATTTATAATTCTCCATTTTTAATTATGCATTATGCATTATGCATTCTCAATTATGAATTATCTCCGTATATTATTCCATTTTTCTTCTTTCTTCCCTCTATCCTTCCTTCGAGCTTCCTTCGAGGTTCCTTCGAGCTGTCTGTATCCTGCTCAGGAATGAAAGATTATGCAAGAACATAATTCATAATTCATAATTCATAGTTCATAATTCGTAATATTGTATGTCGATTTGTACATTTACCTATAAAATATTATATTTGTGCTCAAAATAAAACGGTTATGAACGAGATTGTATCTTATTGGCATGATATGTCTGATTATGATTCTGAAACGGCGGTTGCCATGCAAAAAACAGGTCGCTATCTGTACGTGGGCTTTATGTGTCATCAGACGATTGAGAAAATACTCAAAGCCTATTGCTATAAAATGACAAACGAAACGCCGCCTTATACGCATTCATTATCGCGATTAGCAGAAAAATCGGGTTTACTGAATGAACTCAGCGAGGAACAATTACGGATTGTAGATGAATTGGAACCTCTTAATATTGAAACCCGCTATCCTTCGTACAAGGAAAAACTAATGCAAACCCTTGACGAAAACCGGTGCAAACAGTTGTTGAACGATACAAAAACATTACAGCTATGGATAAAAACGAGGCTATAAAACTTGCCGAAGCTTATAAAGGACTTGTCAGCGAACATTTTGCTGTTACTGATGTCATTCTTTATGGTTCGTACAGCAACGGTACACAACGGGAAGACAGCGATATTGACATTGCTGTAGTTGTGGACGAAGTTACCGGAAACTATTTTGACACCGTTCCGCTGCTTTGGAAACTCCGTCGGCAAATCAGCAACCTGATTGAACCGGTGTTAATCTGCCGCAACAACGACATCTCCGGTTTTCTTGACGAAGTAACACAGACGGGTATTCGCGTATAAAGAAGCCCTTACATGCCGTTTACTTACTCATTCATTTCAAAGAACGCCTTATTTTAATAGTTGATAATTGACAGTTGACAGTTGATAGTTGACAGTTAATAGTTGATAGTTGATAATTGAATCAGTCTTTATTTGCGTTAATTTGCACCCTTTCATTTGCTTTCTAGCTCTTAGGAATCGTTGACAATACATTATTCTTCATTATGAATTGTCCATTATGAATTATGCATTACATTCAGTACATCCTCCGGCTATTGACCCGTAAATCGGGCATCACATCGACGGAGATATATCCGGTATTGCTTTTTTTGATGCGGCGCACGGTTTCGTTGATAAATCCTTGCACCACCAGCGTATAGGTACTGCCCGTGATGGCAGGAACTGTGGTAGTAAGGCTTGCAGCGCTTTCACCGTTTTTACGGAATTTAAGCACCAGCTTGTTGTTTTTATCCGCGTTGGCCGTGTCAAGTTCGGCATAAGCACTGTAGGCCCCAAACGAAAGGTTAACCGGCAGGGTGGAAGTGAGCTCCTTTCCATCCGCATCCACCTGATAGACATCGATTGCTCCCCAGTCGGTTGACAGGTTGATAATCTGTACACGTACTTTCCCCTGCACGGCTTTCGGCTCCACCGGAACGGTAACCACGGTATAGGTGGAATCCGTTGTCGGGCTTTCGGTAATGTACTGTGTAGTGTATGTGTTAGGCTTCAGACTGACGGTAGTATCTTTCAGAAACACTTTAAAGCGGGAGGTATAAATAAACTTATAGGTATCGGCCGTGATGGGCATCCAGAACACGTCCCCATAACCTCCTGCAATATCGGTTATATAAGGTGTCCCGGTAAAATGAAACGGGTATTGCCGTTTGTCGTCCGACGCCGATTCGGAGAACTGCGGGAAATTCCGGAATACGGCAGTGGGTACCGAGTCGTTGACGTAAATCATGTTATAAAATCCGAGTGAATCGGAAGGAAGACTTTGGTGAGCCGCTTCCATGGCGTTGTAAAAGTTGACATAGGCCACGTTGTCGTTGCCGGGAACAATGTCGGTAACATTTTCGGAGCAAGCGGACAGGAGGCAGGAGATAAGAAGAAGGAAAAGCCCCACCTCACCCCCAACCCCTCTCCTTGAGGAGAGGGGAGTAAGACAGGTTAGATTCTTAGACAAGTTACTTAAAATATGATTGAATAAATGTTTCATTTGTTTATTATTAAAGCTTTATAATTTTGTAATATAGTATCGTTGTTTCTTTTCTCCAGACACATAACGGCGACATTATATTTTATGATTTCCAAAATATCACCGTTCAGCAGCATCTTTACTCTTTATTCTTTGTTCTTTGTTCTTAGCTCTTTGCTCTATCACTTGTAGATTGTTTTTAAAATCACACTTTTATTGTTGGCGGTCATATAAAGCATGCCTTGCGCGTCGCGGTTCAGCAGTGCGTCGGTGCCGTAGTTCATCACGTAGCCCTGCCTATCGAAGCCACCGGGTGCATAGCGGCTGCCCCGCTCGTTAATGAAATCGAGTATTCCCCAAGCGGGTAAATCGAATTTTCCATAAAAAGCCTTTGTCTGTTCGTTATCGGCAATCAAATCCTGATAATAGAGTATCAGCAGTTTTCCGTCCGATAGCGGCATCATTCCCCACAACGAGTTTTTGTCATTCGTTGCTCCCGTCAGCACATCGAAGGAACCGGAGATATACGGCTTTTTAAAATTAGAGGCATCAAGCCATTTGTTAAAGGTATTCAACATCACCTGATTGGTTAAGTCATATCGTACCAGGCGGGCCGTGGTCTGCCTCACGTACAGGAAGTTCTCGTCGGGAGCAATGGCCTCTATCTTCGTATAGTTAGCAATAACTCCGGGAAAGAACTGCAGGGTGCGTGACAGCGAATAGTAATCGTTTGTCACGGCAGGATTTGTAATTTGTGGTGCGGGGTCGGTCAAGGTATAATTCGTATAGGAGTTCTTGAGCACATAGCTGTAGTTCCCGGCTGCATCCAGGCGGGTTATCATTCGGTTGTCCATATCGAAATAGACATTGCCCACGCTGTCGGGGTAAATGCCGGTGGCGGTAAACATTTTCACTTGCTGGATAGTGCCTTCGAAAGGTTGTGCATCGCTGAGCGTACGTTTACTCCGGTATATATAATAAGGCGTTTTGTTGAGTACGGTAAATGTTTTGTTCGCTATATCCCAGCGGCAAAGGCGGTAATAATGGTAATAGGTGCGCGAAGGGGCTTCGGTGTAAAGCGACAGGTAGAGGTATTGCTCGTGGGGGTCAATACCGCAGCCGTTGAGGCGCGTAACGGTAAACGATGTTCCGTCGGCATCTTTACACTGACTGGGGTTAAACACCTGTGTGATGGTGCCATCGGGCATCATGCGGGTCACTGTGTTCGTAGTTTTATTGATAAAATACAAATTTCCGTTGCCACTCCGGCAATATACGGGCGTACTGTTGGTCGGATAGCCGGCTATTTTTTGTACCGTCAATCCGTTGGGTAACAGTCCGGCCTTGCTGTTCTCCACGATCTCTATAGCCGGTCCCGACACGGTAATGCCCGACGAGGTGATGCTTACGGGTCGGGCGGTGCCTACTCCCATAGCGTTGGTAACAATCAGTTTGACCACCTGGATGCTGTCGTTATAGGTAGCATTGTTCAGCTTATTGCTAATACTGATAATGTTAGCTGCCGCGTCGCCGATTTTAATTTGCAGCCCGTTGGCAATAAAATGCCCTTTAATGGTCAGGGTATCGTTTACCGCATACACCGCATCGTAATCTTTGACGAGCTCGGGTTGTTTTTTCAACTGGGCATAATAGTTGTCTGTTTCGGAGCAGCCCGCAAACAACACAAGGAAAAGGAGAATAAGCCAGACCTCACCCCCAACCCCTCTCCTTGAGGAGAGAGGAGTTTGAATTAGCACTGTATTTTTAATTTCTGTAATCAAAGCTTTGTTGAATATATGTTTCATTTTAATTTCTTTTTTTATCTTGTTATCCGGTACTCCTCTGCTCTCTGTCCTCTCTCCTTTCTTTTCCCCTCTCCTTGAGGAGAGGGGACGGGGGTGAGGTCCTTGTTTTATAATGAATAAGATACGCTCAGGGTGAAGTAGCGTCCCGGGTTGTATTGTGAGGAGATATTATCCCCTTCAACGATCTGCACACCTGCAGCCGTTTTCGTTACTTTCAGCGGTTCGTATTTGTTGGTAAAATTATAGTCCTCGGCTATCCGTACCGACTGATTCAGGAGGTTCTGCACGGAGAATTTCATCTGTACCGACTTAGCAACACGCTGGGTGTACGAAAAATCGAGCATGTGACGCGGCAACTCAATCAGGCTGCCCCTGTATTCGGAACCTTTAATAGATTGTGTTGACTTATAACCCCGTCCGGCAGCATAGATACTCTCGCCCGAAACATTGTAGATAACCGATACTTTGGATCCCCAGTCCGAATTTTCGTAATACAGACCCGCATTGATAATGTAGGGAGCCTGTCCCTGCAAGGGTCGGTCGACTATTTGGAAATCGATTGCGTCAGCTACTAAATGCACCTTGCTCTTGATAAAAGAGCCGTTGGCAATAACGGACAGATTGCGAAACAAACTGCCGGATATAAAGGAAAGCGATTTGCGCATTTCCACTTCCAACCCCCGGATGGTAGCCGAAGCAGCATTGGAGTAGGATATTTCGGGGAATACACTTATAGCGCGGCTGGAAGTATTGATTCGTTCTATCGGGTGGGTTATGTCTTTGTAGAAGGCGCCAACGCTTATCAGGTCGCCCGTATTGCTGCCGGCAGGGTAAAACTCTATACGCGCATCGTAGTTGTTCACCGTTGCCGATACTAAATCAGGATTACCGGACAGTACGACATTGTTTTCGAAATCAAGTTCTTTAAAAGGGGATACTTCGCGGAACTCGGTACGATTTACCGTTTTACCGTATGCCAAACGTCCCACGAACCTGTCGGAAGGGCGCACGGAGATATTCAACGAGGGTAGCCAGGATTGCGTGGGGTTATCAATCAGTATCGGAATGTTGAGAGAAGAGGTGGCCGGTGGAATAGCCGCTGCTATTTTCTGACGGTTGTATTCGTATCGCAATCCGCCATAGATCTCCACAAAGCGATTGGCGGGTGTGAAGTTCAGCAAAAAATACCCGCTGTTGTTTTGCTCCGTACCACGGTAAGTATCGCTTCCCGAGGTGCGGTCGTACACCTGCAATCCCGTGTAATTATCGTTTAAATATGTACTGCTCCATACATTGGCCAAATCCTGCAGGCGGAAACGTACCAAAGCCGGGTTGACATAACCCGTGAGCGTAAGAGGTGGTACTGCATCGGGATCGCTGATATTGGCTTCGTGCACGGTGTAAATGCGCCGGTCCATGGCACGGCTTTTCCATTGGTTGAATGTTCCGGCCTTGACCGTAAGCCAGGGCTTTATTTTGTAACTGTAATCGAACGAGCCGTTGTACACCCCTTCGCTACTGCGTGACCAAATACGGGATATAATTCCCAATGACAGAGGAATGGACACCTCGGAATCAGTCGATTTCGGATTATAGCCCCTGGCACGCCATTGCAGGTCGGCATCTCCCACCGTGTATTGGGGATCGATACCCGTCATGCGTATCACACGCTGGTCGGGTGTTTCCTGCCGGCTGAAGTTATAGCCTCCGTTCCATTTCAGTTCCTGCTTTCCGAATGAATGCGCACCGCCCAGGTTGCCGACATACAGCATACGTTGGTTGTAGGACAGTATAATGTCCCTATCGCGTGCGGCATCATCACTGGTATAATAGTAGATACTTTGACTGTTTCGGATAATGGTGGCATCTACGCCCTGCAAGAGTACAAAGTTTTTAAAAGAGATAGAGCTGCTGTCGTTGAAACTGTATTTGAAATTTTGAAGCAGGTTGGTTTGCACCGTATTGGTGTTGCGGTCATCGTCGCCCTTTTTATCGGTGGTCTGGAATGATTCGTATCCGGTTCCCTGCTGCCGGTACATGTCCGCTTTCAGGTATTCGTTCTTGTAGCTCAGCGATGTCAACGAAGAGAGTGTTTTATTGAATAAGCGAAACGCATTGTAATAGTTGGTCGTAAACTGCATATTGGGCAAGGCCGTTTTTTTACCGTATGTCAGGGTTGGGTTGAACGTCTTGGCATACTCGGACGGAGTCAGCTGTGCTTTTACCATGCTCCCGTATCCCGGAACGGAAGAAGGCAATGCCCGCGTGCCATCGTCGAAACCGAGAAAATCTGTTTTACCACCGTTGTAGGTCAGGAAGTTGTTGTTGAACGAGGTGCCCGGGCGTACACCCAGTTGAAATTCGATATCGAAATGGCGCACCGATTTAGCATCTTTGGTATAGATCTTTACCACTCCGCCCGTAGCATCTCCCTGATTCTCGGGGGAAGGTGATTTTTGAACCACTATTTTATCAATGATACGGCTGGGTATCAGGTCAAGCGCAAAGGCCCGGCTGTTGGTTTCGGTGCTGGGTGCTGCATTGTCGTTCAGGTAGGTAAGATTGTAGCGGGGATTAAGGCCGCGCACAATCACAAACTTATCATCCACAATGGTTACTCCAGCAACACGTTGTACGGCTTGTGCCGCGTTGCGGTCGGCGGTTTTGCTAATCTGTTCGGACGAAATGCCCGAAGCCAGCACCGAGAGTCCCTTGATTTCAGCTACCATCAGTTTTTCGGTGGTATGGGGAACCGCACTACGTGTACGACGAATGCCACTCACCTCTACTTCGCGAAGGGTGGTGCTGCCGGACATTTTTATGTCGTAGGTATTCTCTCCCTGCTTCACATTTATTTCTGTTTTCTCGGGCTTAAAGCCTACATAGGATACTTCCATAGTCAGCTTCCCGCCCGGCACTCGGGGAAAAGTATAGTAGCCGTTGATGTCTGTAACTGCATATTGCTTGTCGGACAGTCGCACCGAAGCCCCGATAATGGGCTCGGAGGTCTCCGACTCTACAATGCGGCCTTTGAGCGCACCGGGACCGGAGTGCTTAGGGGATTCGTTGTCCTTTTTTTTTATAACAACGTAGGTCTTTTGATCAATTTTCCGATAAGTCAATTCGGTTGTTGACAGACTTTTTTGCAATGCCTGTTCGGCTGAATGGTTGGTTGCATCCAATGCCGGCACTTTTATATTTTGCACAAGTTTGGTATCAAACGAAATTTCGATAGCATAACTTTTAGTTATTTTGTTGATGCGCATGCTCAATGCTTCTTCCGGATAGTTGCCGATTGGAGTTTGTGCATGGGTGTAACATAGCGGTAGCAACAGCAACAACAGCATCATCGTACATCCGTCGTAAAACTTTCTTTTACGGATAGTTCTTTTTATTCTCACGGGATTCTTTTTTTCTATATAAATCATTGAATTATTTGTATATGTCTTTTTAATAGTGTTTCAATTCAGTCAATTCAACAGCTATTTCCCTTGAATAAGGGAAAGATTATGTGTGTTTTCTTCAAGTAAAAGGTGATGGTTGATTGTTTTTACAAATGGAAACTTTTGTATCGCTTCATTTATCAGTTGTAAAAGATGACTTTGTTTGTTTTGATTTCATATTTTACATTATACAGGGCACTTATTCGTTCCAGAACTTCTTCCGCAGATGTTCCTTTTCTGAAACCGGCATTGCACTGGATGTCTTTTAGTGCATTTCCGGTCACTTCCATTTCCAATCCGTAGTGCTGTTTTAAGCGTAGTTGTATTTCCATAATACTTGCGTTGTTGAATATCAACCGCCCTTCCATCCATCCGGCAGCATCACTCCAGTCCGATTCAGCAATTTGGGTCTTTTTATTAGCAGTATTATACGTTAACTGTTTGTTGTGTGTCAGTATTCCAAATGTTTCGGTAGCGTCACTGACTTCTACTTTTCCACTCCGTACCGATACCACATTTTCGCTCAGTTGCGGATAGGCTTTTACATTGAATGAGGTTCCGCGTACGGTGGTTTGCATGGTACCGGTATGAATAATGAATGGCTTTTCAGGGTTTTTGGCTACTTCAAAAAAGGCTTCACCTGTGAGCCATACTTCACGAAGCTTGCGGTTGAATTGGTTTTCTACAATGGATAGTTTCGTTCCGCCATTCAACGTAATTACCGATCCGTCGGATAACTTCACTGTTTTTAGGTTCGAGGTTCCGGTTTGGAAATAAATTTTCGTCAGGACTTGTTGAGCTGTAAACGTGTTGGAATTTGTTTGACGGGTCATAAAGAATAGCGTGGTTCCTGCTACTAACAGGAACATGGCAGC
>Ga0302215_10000839_pt1 | contig 22361 bp, 16 predicted proteins | sample II_Fen_N3_1_FD_194580 | JGI IMG/M metagenome (GOLD analysis project Ga0302215, IMG submission 194580) | Peat permafrost microbial communities from Stordalen Mire near Abisko, Sweden - II_Fen_N3_1 | ecosystem: Environmental > Terrestrial > Soil > Wetlands > Permafrost | place: Sweden: Abisko... | reverse complement strand
TAATGATTTCTTCAATGACGGAGGTGTAAACGGAAATATCAAAATTCAAGTGTCAGATAAAATAAAAGTCAATTTCTTTGGACAGTTTTCAAATACGGGTAGCAGAATTCTGATTTCACCATTTATATCCCCCTTATATCCTCATTCAAATTTTGGAGGATCACTCGAATTCAAAATAGACAATAACAGAGAATTTATGATGGGTACTGAAAATGAATTCGATGTTTTTCTGAGGAAATGGGTAACAAGACCTTTTATTGACTTTAATTTATAACGGATTTCTACAAAACAGAAATCATTGTAGAAATACCAAAATGCTGAATTAAAGTTACTTTTTTGAAGTTGTTATAATGGATATGTTTTATTTTCAATATAATTTTCAATATATTGATTTTAAACCATTTTTTCGTACCAACACAATGGCTCCCACCAGCATGGGGATAATAAAATTTACCGCCCAGATACATACACCTGCCAACGCTATATTTACTACCTGACCCGAAAAGACACCAATAATAAGAACAGCATACGAACTGCGAACAACTGCTTCGGAGAACGCCTGAGAAGGAGTGAAAGTTACAAACAGATACGTAGTTGGGATGGCTATCATCGCTTGCCAAAGTGCTAATTCAACTCCAAAAAACAGTAACATGAAGTAAAACTGGGTGCAAAAAACAAGATAACGATTTAAAGAAACGCCCATGATGAGAGATAAATCTTTCATGTTGTAGGCGGTAAGACAATCAGTAAAGGTTTTAATTTTGCCTGATAACCTGCTTTTAGTTAATAGAATGCTCCAATGTGGAAGTGTAAAATAAAACACAACCACTATAAACAAACCCACGATCAGCACCATCAAATAAAAGGTCCTGTTTATTTCCAATTTTACACTATAGTAATAAAAAAACAAAATAAAGGCTGGAATGCCACACATTGCCATCGCTATATTTTGTGTTAAGCTGTTTACAAAACTCAACGTAACACCTGATTTTCGGTTTACTGGTTCAAGGAATGCAATACGGCCCACTAATTCTCCTACTCTGTTCGGAGTAAAAAAACCGGTAGATATTCCTGACAAGACTGCTTTGATAGCAGTTGTGATGTCGATCTTCTGAACCCGGGAGGTTAGCAGCTTCCATTTCAGTGCTTCCAGATACCAGTTTAATGGTAATAATAAAAGCACTCCGGCAAACCACCCTTTCTGGGATAAAGGTATTTGTTTCCATTGTACAACAAGTTCATTGTACTGATTAAATGTCAGAAGCTTATAGATCAGGAATGAACATGAAAGTATGAAAAAAAGGATTCCTGAATACCGAAAAACGGATTTTGAATTCAGATACCAGGATCTATTGGTGATGGTGGAGATTAAACCTGCACTTTCCATTCAAAAAAATGTTTTTAGCAGATTTGAGAACCTGTTTTATTAAATGTAAATTTTTTTTGAGAAAAATAACTGAATATCGTTGTAAGAATAGTGACAATCATTCTTGAAGGAGTTGCAAAGAAACCTGCTCCATCAACCAGTATTTTTAATCCAATATAATTCAACCCTAAATTTAATCCTACTATCAAAAAATATCTGTAAAGTTGAACGTGTCCACGTAATTCTGAGGTAGTAAAGGTGACATATTTCTGTAATAAAAAACCGGAAAAAGAAGAGAATGGGAATACAATAACCATTGATGCGATATGCGAACTTAGAGTGAAAATGCCCAGATGTAACATTTCCTGACGTAATACAAAATGGTACACTAAATAGTACAATACCCAGTCAAAAATCATGTTGGCGGCACCGGATACCCCGTAACGAAAGATCTGAATGGTTACGTATTTATGGAAAGGTGGATAAAAAAAATCAATGAGCCTACGAATTCGTTGACCTGTACTTACGAATATCTTTCTCATTGAGTTAAATATAAGCGGTTCATTAAGGGAGTTTCTGTTGGAATATATGAAAATCTAAACAAAATTAATTACTTTTGTGAGCTTCTTAAAATGCTGTTTTTACTTCTTTGTGCAAAGATACAATTTTTTTACAAATCGAAATACAGCATTTTAAGTCATTTTAAAAATATCCGGTTATTTGCCGGATTTTCAATAAGAACTTAAACACTATTATGGCACAAGTAAAAGCTAAAAAATACCTGGGACAACATTTCCTGAAAGACATGGAGATAGCCCGACAAATTGCAGAAAGTCTTGTGCTCGATGGGCGTACATCCGTGTTAGAAATTGGTCCCGGTATGGGTGTGCTGACTCAGTTTTTGCTACAAAACCCACTGATTGATCTAACCACTGTTGAACTGGACACCGAATCGGTGGAATATCTGCACAAGCATTATCCTGAATTAACTGTGATAGAAGCCGATTTCCTGAAAATGGATTTGAAGAGTATCTTTCCTGGTAAATTTTGCATCATTGGTAATTTCCCGTATAATATATCCAGTCAGATTTTCTTCAAGATGCTGGATAATAAAGATTCCATTCCCTGTCTGGCAGGCATGATCCAAAAGGAAGTGGCTGAACGAATTGCTGCACCTGCAGGGAGCAAGACATACGGCATATTGAGTGTGTTAATGCAGGCTTATTATACGATAGAATATCTGTTCACTGTTCCACCTACTGTATTTGATCCACCTCCAAAGGTTGACTCGGCTGTTATCAGGTTTACCAGAAATGAAGTTTCAAAGATTAATTGCGACGAACAGCTTTTCAAAACAGTCGTAAAAACATCCTTTAATCAACGTAGAAAGACATTGCGTAATTCATTAAAACCGTTGGTCGAGCAAGGTCACCCCATGTATTCCGATCCGTTGTTTGATCTGCGACCTGAAAGACTGGATGTTGCTGCTTTTATCGACCTTACAAACAGGGTAGGGGAGGCTTTAAACAGTCTGAAAAAATAATAATTTTACTATCAGATTTTATGTATATGAAAAAAGTAAATAATAATCTGAAACATTCATAATTTTCTGTTGTTAGAATAAAATATAAGACAATTCAATATATTTCAAGAGTTATCATATCCACTTCAAGTGTTTCATAAACATTATCAACGCCATGAAATTTAAAATCAGAACAAAAGTTTTATTTGGGATCCTTTTTATTTTTGTTGAATTTTTATTAATAGGAGCTTTAAGCATCTATTATATTTCGTCGATTAAATACAGTTCGGAAATGGCCATTAAGAACAATTACCGTTCTGTTCATTATTCAGAAAATATGATTCAGGCAATTGATGAAACGAATACTGCAGTAAACGCAATGTTTTTCAATAAACAATATCGCAATGATAAAAATTCATTGTCTGATTCGTTCACTAAGTTTGAAGAAAACCTGAATCAGGAGGAAGCTAATATCACGGAATTTGGCGAAAAAGAACTGGTACAATCCATTAAGCAGAACTATTTAAAATATAAATCGCTGGTTTCAGAACAAAAAACAGATAATATAACTGACAAAGTAAATTACTACACTGTTAATATTCTGCCTTTAGCTAATGAAGTAAAAGCCAAAATATTTACAGTGTCAAATTTGAATATGCAATCCATAGTTCAAAAGAATGAAAGTCTGAATGAAATGATCAGGCATATATACAAGATACTTTCGATTGTACTCATGGTATGTTTCCTGATTACATTTTCGTTTATGATTAATTTTCCAAATTATATTGCAGGTCCTATAAAGAAAATCACAGAAAGTATAAAAGATATTGCCAATTCTGATTTTAGTACACGTATTGCTATTTCATCGAAAGATGAGTTTAAAGAATTAGCAGAAGCTATTAATTATATGGCTGAAAAATTGGAACGAAATCATCACCAGATCATTGTTGAAAAGAATACAGTTGTTGATAAAAAAACCGTAGACAATAATCAGGTACTTGAAAACATTCAATCTTTACTTGGATCTGTAAGTACCCTGATCGATTCAATTTCACAGACAAATAATGATGAGAGCCTGCAAAAACAATCTGAAATAATCAAAGAAATAGAACGCGAATTATCAAAATCGATAAAATCATAATAATTTCAGTATTAACATTTAAATTAGAAGACATGAAAAAAGCAATTTTCGTTTTTAGTTTATTGATGTTATTTTGTGCTTCCTTAATTTCAGCACAATCAAATTACAAGATTTTGAGCAAAATACCTGTCTTTGGTGAAGGTGGATGGGATTATATTACTATGGATGAAGCTGCATCCAGATTATATATCTCACATGGTAATGCTGTAAATGTGGTGGATATAACTGCCAATAAAGTTATCGGAACAATCCCTGATACCAAAGGAGTGCATGGTATAACACTTGCAAAGGATCTCAATAAAGGGTTTATCAGCAATGGCCGTGATTCGTCAGTTACTGTTATTGATCTGAAAACTTTGAATTTTATTGCAAAAGTAAAAGTAACAGGAAATAATCCGGATGCCATACTCTATGACCCTTTTTCGCATAGAGTTTTCACCTTTAACGGCAGAAGTTCTAATTCGACAGTAATTGATGCCAATACCAATAAAGTGATTGGAACTATTCATCTGGCAGGAAAGCCTGAATTCCCGGTAACTGATTTAAAAGGAAAGATTTTTGTAAATATTGAAGATAAAAATTCAATAAGTGTAATCAATGTCAATACATTAAAAGTAGAAAAAACCTGGCCGATAGCTCCCGGGGAATCACCCAGCGGAATGGCAATTGATTTGAAAAACCAACGATTGTTTTCAGTTTGCGAAAATAAAATGATGGTCGTTGTTGATTATGAAACCGGGAAAATTATAACAACAGTCAAAATTGGTAGTGGGTCAGATGGTGTATCATTTGATACAGGTTTAAACAGGGTTTATTCATCAAACGGTGAAGGAACCATGACAGTTGTACAGGAAAAAGATGCTAATACCTTCACCGTACTGGAAAATGTCCCAACTCAAAAAGGTGCCAGAACAATTACAGTGAATTCAAAAACACATAAACTTTATTTGCCAACAGCAGAATATAGTGAAGCTCCGGCAGCAACAACTCAAAACCCACATCCAAGGGGATCCGTAAAGCCGGGTTCATTTACAGTGCTTGAAATTGGATTAAAATAGATTTAAAAAGAATATGAAAGATTTTAATTTAAAGAAAAAAGTATTATTGCTTACTTTGATTATCGGCATTAATTCCATGTGTTTTGGGCAATCAGACGCAACCTGGGCAAAATTTAATTGGTTAATGGGAGAATGGGTAGGCGAAGGAGTAGGTCAACCCGGTCAGGGAAATGGAACATTTTCATTTAAATTTGACCTGGATAAACATATACTTGTCAGAAGAAGTCAAACCATATTTCCAAAAGATGAAAGTAAACCGGAAATAATTCATGATGACTTAATGATTATATACCCTGATATCTCAGGAGATCCTTCAACAGCCATTTACTTTGACAACGAAGGCCATACAATCAATTATTTTGTACAATGTTCTGAAAAGGCTATCATTTTTACAAGCAGTAAAATACAGGATGCTACAGTGTTTCGTCTGACATATACCTTGATTGACAACAAAATGATAAATACAAAATTTGAAATGTCACGTGATGGTGAAAAATTCAAAACGTATGTTGAAGGAAATAGTAAGAAATTGAATTGATTGAATTTTTTATATTCAATATAATCTACACTATTAAATAAAAAAACCGTTGCAACAATTGCAACGGTTTTTTTTATCGATGATGAAAGAGATATTTTACAGATAATCGTAGATATTTAATGATCTGTTTGTTAATCTGCTAAAGCTTAAATTTCAGTGTCCTTGCAATTATTAATTATTAATTATTTAGCTGCTATCCCGGTTTTTATTTTCCCTGTTCTTTTGCCCAACTGTCTTTAAGTGAAGCAGTGCGGTTGAAAACCAGTTTTTCAGGAGTAGAATCTAAATCAACATTAAAATAACCGATTCGTTGAAACTGAAAATGATCCATAGGTTTTACATCTTTCAAAGAAGCTTCAACACGGCAATTGGTCAATACTTTCAGAGAGTCAGGATTTAATAAATCCCTGAAATCCCGTTCATCAGCAGTTGGATTTTCAACACTAAACAATCGATCGTATAAACGTACTTCTGCTTTCAGGCTATGTGCTGCAGATACCCAGTGTAGAGTTCCTTTTACCTTACGGTTTGATTCCGGCATTCCACTTTTGGTTTGTGAGTCATATTCACAGTATATTTCTTCTATGTTTCCTGCAATATCTTTTTTAAACCCGGTACATTTCACTATATATCCGCTTTTCAATCGGACTTCTTGTCCCGGAGTCATGCGAAAGTATTTCTTCGGAGCTTCTTCCATGAAGTCATCATGTTCAATGTATAATTCCCGGGAAAAAGCTATTTCGCGCGAGCCGGCTGATTCATCCTCAGGGTTGTTTACTGTTTCGAGCATTTCAACCTGTCCTTCGGGATAGTTTGTTATGATCAGTTTCACGGGATTAAGAACTGCATTTACTCGTATTGATGTTTTATTCAGACTTTCACGTACCGAATACTCCAACAATCCGATATCATTTTGAGCTTCGAATTTAGTGTATCCAATTTTATCGATAAAATGATGAATCGATTCAGGGGAATAACCCCGACGTCGCAATCCGCAAATGGTAGGCATGCGTGGATCATCCCAACCTGTTACCAATCCTTCCTGAACAAGTTGAAGCATCTTGCGTTTGCTCATTACTGTATATGTCAGGTTCAGCCGGTTGAATTCTATTTGTCGTGGACGATAATCAGAATTTTTAAACTGGTCGATAAACCAATCGTATAAAGGACGATGTACTTCAAACTCCAATGTGCAAAGTGAATGGGTTACACCTTCAAAATAATCCGATTGACCGTGAGCATAGTCGTACATAGGATAAGCTTTCCATGTCCGGCCTGTGCGGTGATGCGGGTGTGAAGTAATAATGCGATACATTAAAGGATCACGAAAATGCATATTAGATGATGCCATATCTATTTTAGCACGCAACACCATAGCACCCTCAGGAATTTCACCTGAGTTCATCTTATTGAAAAGTTCGATATTTTCTTCAACAGGTCGGTTGCGAAATGGACTTTCAATGCCGGGAATAGTAGGAGTTCCTTTTTGTTTAGCTATTGTTTCTGCAGATTGTTCATCCACATATGCTTTCCCCTGTTTGATCAGTTCTACAGCCAGATCCCAAAGTTGCTGGAAATAATCCGATGCAAAATAAATATCTTTCCAGTGATATCCAAGCCATTGTATATCTTCCTGAATAGAATCAACATATTCAACATCTTCTTTTACAGGATTTGTGTCGTCAAAACGCAGGTTGCATACACCACCATAAATATCGGCAATACCGAAATCAAGGCATATTGCCTTTGCATGGCCAATATGCAAATATCCGTTTGGCTCAGGAGGAAAACGTGTCTGAATCCGTCCACTGTTTTTACCATCCTTTAAATCCTGCTCCACAAAAGCTTCAATAAAATTCAAACTTTTCTTTGGAGCTTCATTTATATCTTCTATGTTCATAATATGCAGCTTTTCGATGTTGTAATAAGAGGTAAGAGGTAAGAGGTAAGAGGTAAGGAGTGAGATAAGACTGTTGGCAATTTTCCTGCCTTTTATCTCTTACTCGTTACTCCTGTTATTCAAAGTAACCTTTTATAATCCCACGAGGTGAATTTCGAACAAACAGTAAAATTTCGTCACGTTCTTTTGTAGCAGGTAATTCGGCTTCAATGCGTTCAATTGCATGCGACGTGTTCATTCCTGACAAATACAAATAGCGATAAATGTCCTGAATGTCACGAATCTGTTCGTTTGTATACCCCCGGCGACGTAACCCTATGGAATTGATTCCGGCATATGATAGAGGTTCACGGCCTGCTTTTACAAACGGAGGAACATCTTTTCCAATTTTAGAACCTCCTTGTAACATGACATGCGAGCCAATGCGGGTAAATTGATGTACTAAACATCCTCCACCTAAAATGGCAAAATCATCTATCTCTACTTCTCCAGCCAATTGACATGCGTTGGCCATTATAACAGTGTTCCCTAATATGCAATCATGCGCAACGTGGCAATAAGCCATTATTAAGCAATTGTCTCCTACTACTGTCTTCCCTTTAGCTGCTGTACCTCTATTGATGGTTACATACTCGCGAATGGTTGTATTATCTCCTATGATTACAAGAGTATCTTCACCTTTGAATTTTAAGTCCTGAGGAACGGCTCCTATTACAGCGCCCGGAAAAATATTACAGTTTTTCCCAATTCGGACTCCTTCAAAGATTGTAACATTCGAACCAATTCGGGAACCTTCGCCAATGACGACATTTTTATCAATTGTAACAAAAGGTTCAATTACCACGGATGGAGCAATTTTTGCGTCAGGATGAATGTAAGCTAAAGGTTGTTTCATTCTTATTACAGTATCAATTTTTTCTTTATATATTTATTTGTCAGACTCTCACAGTCTCACAGTCTGTTTTTTTCTTTCAGGTAATTTCGTATTATTTGTTTTTTACGATTTGTGCCATAAATTCTGCTTCACATACAACTTTTCCACCAACAAAGGCGTGTCCCCGCATTAATGCACAGCCTCTTCGAATGTCATCTGTCATTTCAAGATGAAATACCAGGGTATCTCCGGGTACTACTTTTTGTCTGAATTTAACATTGTCGATTTTTAAAAAATAGGTTGAATACCTATGGGCGTCTTCCAATCCATGTAAAACGAGTAAACCACCGGTTTGCGCCATTGCTTCAACAATCAATACTCCCGGCATTACCGGCTCTTCGGGGAAATGTCCCATAAAGAATGTTTCATTAACCGTTACGTTTTTAATTCCTACTATTATTTTATCATGCATTTCAATGACTTTATCAACCATTAGAAACGGCCAGCGATGCGGTAATAATTTACGAATTGCATTTACGTCCAGAACAGGTGGAATTGTATCATCATAATAAGGAGCCTGAACTTCCTGTTTTCTGATTTCTTTGCGAATTATTTTTGCAATGTCAGTATTGATTTTATGTCCCGGAAAAGTGGCAATTACTTTTCCTCTTAAAGGTTTTCCTATTAATGCCAAATCTCCGATTATATCCAGTAGTTTATGAGATGCCGGTTCATTTGCAAATTTAATTCCTCCATTCAGATAACCTAGCTTATTAGCATCCTGATGAGGTTGACCCATTAAGTCGGCTAATTTATCAAAATCAACTTGAGAAACCTGTTTGTCGTAAATAACAATTGCATTTTTAAGATCGCCCCCTTTAATAAGATTCATTTTTACTAATGGTTCAATTTCATGCACAAAAACAAAAGTACGGGCATTCGCAATCTCCGTAACATAATTATTCAATGACGAAAGGCTTGCAAATTGATTGCTTAAAATTGTAGATTTAAAGCCTATATGAACGTCAACGCTGAATGTATCATCCGGAAGTATAGTAATTTTAGCTCCTGTTTCAGGAACAAAATACTCAATTTTTTTACGAACTATGTAATAATCTTTTTCAACTTTTTGTTCTTCAATTCCTACTTGTTGAATACCTTCAACAAAGTATTTAGCACTTCCATCCAAAATCGGAAACTCCGGAGCGTTTACTTCCAACATGCAATTATCGATTTCCAAAGCATATAAAGCAGATAGTACATGTTCAATTGTACTTACCTGCACATCGCCTTTTTTTAATACCGTTCCTCTGGTGGTCTCTGCAACATATTCAGCAACCGCATCCATTTCAGGTTGATTTGGTAAATCAATTCGTTTGATTTTTATTCCATGATTCTCGGGTGCAGGTACGAATGTTAAGATTATTTCTAATCCGGAGTGTAATCCTTTTCCGGATACTGTAAATGCTTGTTTAATAGTGTTTTGTTTCGACATACTTTCTTAAGAAATGCTACTGATTCTATTTTCTAATTCTTGAATTTTCTTTTCTAACGCGTAAACGGTCTTTTGCAGTTCAGGTAGGTTTTTATAAACTACTGAAGCCCTGTGAAAAGTCATAACCGGTACAGCTGGATATCCCTGAAGTGTTTGATTTGGTTTCTTTACATTATTTGGAACCCCTGTCTGAGCTCCAAAAATTGTACCGTCTGCAATGTGCAAATGTCCGGCTATACCAACTTGTCCGGCTAGAATACATTGTTTTCCTAATTTAGTAGAACCCGATATCCCGGTTTGAGCCGCTATAACAGTGTTCTTTCCAACTTCAACATTATGTGCAATTTGAACCAGATTGTCTATTTTTACGCCCTGACGTATAATTGTACTTCCAAGGGTTGCCCTGTCGACAACCGAATTAGCACCAATCTCAATATTATCTTCTAATACTACATTCCCCATTTGTGGGATCTTTTTGTAACTTCCATCTTCAGAAGGAGCAAATCCAAACCCATCAGAACCAATTACAGAGCCTGAATGAATGGTGCAATTATTTCCAATAACGCAATTGTAGTATACTTTAACTCCAGAAAACAATATTACATTTTCTCCCAGTTTAACGCCTTCTTCTACACAACTATGAGGATGAAGACTGACATTATTTCCAATAGTAACATTTTCGCCTATGTATACGAAAGGAGCAATATATGCATTTTCCCCGACTACTGCGCTGGGTGCTATATAGGCCAGAGAAGAGATCCCTGTTTTTTTTGGTTTTGCCTGATCAACCATGGATAATAATTTGGCCAGTGCCTGATATGCATCATCAACCAGTATTAAAGTCGATTGAATTTCCCTTTCCGGTTGAAAATCTTTATTGACAAGGATTATACTAGCCTGACTATCATAAATATATTGACTGTATTTAGGATTCGATAAAAAACTCAAAGTGCCGGGTTTCCCTTCTTCAATTTTAGAAAAGTCAGATACTTTTATGGAAGGATCACCTTGTATATCACCTCCTAAAAAATCTGCAATTTGTTGAGCAGTAAACTCCATATGTAATTAATAATTAATAATGAACAATTAAAAATTGAGCAATTATGAAAATCAACTTCATCTTGAATGACACTAATTTCAATCAAATTTTTCAATAACTTATTAAAAAATTGGTTGCAAAAGTACTAAACAATTTTCAATTAACCATAAAAACTATACTCAAACATGTAAAATGGATCTTGATACAGACTCTTTAATGAGTTAAATTAACAAAAATCCAATTAAAAAAGTTACAAACGATAATAACAAAAGAAATGTTTTATAACTTTTTTTGTCAAAACACTTATATTCAACATGTCTGATGCATCAGCTATGTCTTTTGTTGTGCCGTCTTTGTATAATATATTGATGTTATCGTCTTCAGGACTGTACGTGTCGGTACTTACTTTTTCATCGCCCATAAAGTATTCTGCTTCATTTATAGTAACGCCGAAATACTGTTGGTATTGTTTTAAATATTGTTGCCGTACTGATTCGTCGATTTGTTGAGTGCCAATTTCCACTTTGAATAATCGTCTGTTTGTAAAAGCATTGCATAGTTCAGATAACACAACGTCTGAATGAGTAGACCAAACTTTAACAGCACATATTACATCGGAATCGTCGAGCATTGCAAAATAATCAAGTGCCTTGGGGTTGTTTACAAAGTTGGGTTTATTTACCTCATTGTAAAGAAAATAATGTAAAGCAGGTGAGGCAAAAAGTTCTATATTTCTACCTGCAAGTTCTTTAGCACGTTTCAATATGTTCATCAACATTTTCTCAGCTGCTACGGCTGTTTTATGTAAATAAACCTGCCAGTACATCAAACGACGTGCCACTAAAAACTTTTCAATGGAGTAAATTCCTTTGGCTTCCACTACCAGTTGATCATTATGAATGTTTAACATTTTAATGATACGTGCTGAACCAATAATTCCCTCGCTAACTCCCGAGAAAAAACTATCCCGACTCAGGTAATCCATTCTGTCCATGTCCAGTTGACCGGATACTAACTGATGTAAAAACTTTTTATGATATGCATTTGTAAAAATTTTTAATGCAATGTCAAGTTTACCTTCCATTTCGACATTTATTTTACGCATCATAATCAATGAAATCTCTTCGTGACTGATTCCGCTTACCAGGCTATGTTCCATGGTATGCGAAAAAGGGCCATGACCAATATCATGTAACAGGATACAGGCCAGTGCACCTTCTGCTTCAGAGGCGCTAATTTCATTCCCTACAAGTCTTAATTGAGTAATTGCTTCCCCCATCAGATACATAGCTCCTAATGAATGTTGTAACCGGGTATGTTGTGCCCCGGGGTAAACAGTTGAGGTTAATCCCAATTGTTTGATGCGATTCATTCGTTGAAAATAAGGATGTTGAATCAAATCATACAAAAAATCATTCGGGATAGTGATAAATCCGAAAACAGGGTCATTGATGATTTTACGCTTATTGGGTTTCTTCATGTATTATTTTCAATGGATTAAAATCACATTGCAACGAAATTATCCGCTTTTACAGGATGCAATTGTATTTTACTCTTCAAATGAAGCTTGCGACATCCCGCTTTTTCAGGACTTCAAACTCTTCAAACATCAAACCTTTCAAACACTTTCCAGTATTTCCTTCAGCCATTCCCAGCATTTTTGGGTTGCTGAAATACTTAAACGTTCATCGGGTGAATGTACTCCTTTCATAGTTGGTCCTATTGATATCATGTCGAGATATGGGTATTTTTCCAAAAACAGGCCACATTCCAATCCTGCATGAATAGCACGAACCTTAGGTTGGGTTTTATATAGTTTTAAATAACTGTCAGTGGCAACCTTCAGTATTTCTGATTTCATATTTGGCTTCCAACCCGGATACCCATCACCATGATTTACAACTGCACCGGTAAGATTAAATACTGCTTCTATTTGATTTTTAATATCATGCTTGGATGAATCAACCGAACTGCGCTGGCTGGTTGTTATTTCAATTGTATTTCCGGCTTTCATTTTTACTGATGCCAGGTTGTTGGAAGTTTCCACCAGTCCGGGCATATCCCTACTCATTGCAATAACTCCGTGAGGACAGGCATAAAGCGCATTTAATAAAGCGTTAGATGATTTCTTGTCTATTACAGTATCCTGTAATGTCTCAGACTCAAGTGCCAGTTTCATTTTTGGTTCTACGTCCCCAATCTCAATTTCAAGATCGTTTATAAAATGATTGAAAAGGACTCTTATATTTTCTTTTTCAGAGAAAGGTACGCATGCTGATGCCACGGCTTCTCTGGGTATTGCATTCCGAAGATTTCCACCATCGAAACTATGAAGACGTAAATCCATTTCTTTATTAAGACTCCACAGAAAGCGATTTATAATTTTATTGGCATTTCCTAATCCTTTATCAATATCATCCCCTGAATGGCCTCCTTGAAGCCCTTTCACAGAAACTGTAAACCCAAAATAATGATCAGGTGTCTTTTCATTCTGATATGCAAGATTTGCTACGGTATCTATTCCTCCTGCACAGCCAACAAATATTTCTCCGTCATCTTCTGAATCAAGATTAATTAATAATTCACCACTAAGAAAATTTTGTTTCAATGCAAAAGCTCCTGTAAGACCTGTCTCTTCATCTACTGTAAACAAACACTCAAGGGAGGGATGTTTTAAATCACCGGATGCAAGTATAGCCATCATCATTGACATACCTATGCCATTGTCGGCACCCAGTGTAGTTCCCTTAGCTTTCAACCAGTCACCATCAATATAAGTTTGAATAGGGTCAGTATCAAAATTATGAACCACGTCACTGTTTTTTTCACAGACCATATCTATATGCGATTGCAATATGACGGTTTTGTGTTTCTCATAACCGGCAGTGGCATTTTTACTTATCAATACATTACCTGCTTCATCAATTTTAGTCAGTAAGTTCTGTTTTTCACCGAAATCTTTCAGAAACTTAATAATTCGTTCTTCTTTTTTAGAAGGTCTTGGAATTTGATTTATTTCATGGAAAAAATTCCATACCAATATAGGTTCAAGTGTTTTCATATTGATTGAATGTGTTTGTATAATTGAAGCTTCTGTTTAGCTATCGACAAAGATACAGAAAAATGTCAAAAGGATACTTTCTTGTAATTCCTTTTGTTATTATTTCATAACAATTACAGATTCCTTTTTTTTAATAAATTTCGTTTCTGATTTTAAGTTGACTTAATCTAACCCCAACTTACACATTTTAATTGTTCGGGTATCTTTATGTATAAATTCATTTTATTTTTTTAAAAACCCAATTTCTTTGAAGATTGTAATTTAAACCGATAGAAACAAATAAGTCTACTACGACCCGACTAATTTTATAATCAATATTTAAAAAAGTAGTTATTACATATGTTCCTGTTGATTTTAATAAAATACTGTTCAGTACAACCAAAACAAATTTCAACAATTGTTTTTTAATTGAATTCTTATACCGTAGTTCCTTTGTCGGAAATGTCCAGTATCTGTTTAAACTGAAATTGATTATTGCACCAATAATTCCTCCAATGGCAATCGAAATTGTGTAATGCACATGAAAAACTTCAGTAAAAAAAATCATAAATGCATAATCAGTTATACCTCCAATAAAGGCTGATACCTGAGCTTTTGCAAATACAAATAACCTTTCAATAAAGTTATTCGATTTATTTTTGTTCTCTTTCTTCAATGTCCAGATCATTTGCCAACTTTAATAACTTATTAGTTTCTATTATATTAGAAATAAACAATAATATACATGCAAGTGCTGAGGAATACAAAATTGATCCTTTCAATAAAACTTCCAGAATTAAAATAATTGAAATCACAATCCGTACTTCAGTAGGACCGAATAAGCCCGAATCTATGGAATATTTATTCGTGATTTTATACCGCAATAAGGTAGTCAACATCTCCCAACCATACAATATCACAAAAATGAAACCCAAAATTTCATATTCATTGTCGATATAGATAACAAATCCCCAACCCATCAAAACTACACCAATCCAGTCTGCAGTAATATCAAGAGCAAAGCCATACCATTTTCGTTGTTTATTCCTGTAATAGGCAATTCTACCATCAAGTGAATCGCCAAACCAGCATACCATAAAACCAAAAACACCTAATAATAAGTAATCTCTGTCAAGGTAAGCTGCTAAAATAAAGCTAAACAAAATTATAAAGCTACCAAAAAATCCAATTCCGGTTAACATATTCGAACTCATCCATACCGGTATCTTTTGAACCAAAAAAGCAATAGTCCTTTGTTCATATTTCCTAAGAATATTGGTACGACTCCTGTCTTGTGATATAATTTTTAATACGTCGTTCGTAGAAAGGGTATTTTCTAATTTCATTTTTGAATTATTGTTAAATATGATTTGTTTTCTAATTAGTTTTTTAATAAATTCTAATTCAATTTTTATTAATAGATTTAAAACTTCATTCTTTAATATTCAGCATATTACTGAACCTTTTTTGTAAAAATACCGGATCCAAAAACATTTTAGTTTTTACTGATGAAGTCTGTATTTATTTGAATTAAAGCTATCTAAATATAATTATTAATAACTATAAAAAGCAAACAAAAGTTTACACTTTGTACTGATTTTTATATTTTATTTCCAGTTCGATTGAAAAAGTCATTTTTCAGTATTCCGGCATGAGAAATATTTTACTGTTTTTAAAAATCAAATCTAAAACGCATCCTAATTCCAATACTTGATACATTCGGATTATTCAGGTACGTAAACCGTTTCACAAGATCCAACCTGAAAATCTTAAATATATTACCAATTCCGATACTTCCTTCTATATACGGTATTTTTCCCAAGGTATAGGTGATTGGCGTTCCATCCAATCCAACAGGTAATCTGAATAAATCTTTGTTATAGGCCGGATCATTATTTTTAGTGACATTTCCGTATAATATTTTACAGGTTACAATTTCTCTCCAGTTTAACACTTTCATAAAAGGTATTTTATTGAAGAAAAATCCGTTAAATGAATGATCAATCAAAAGTGATGTATACTGGTCAGTGACAAATTCCAAAAAATTCATCATATTGTATGATTCAATTTGATATGAATATGTTTGATTTGCTTGGGGAATGTTCAGAAGTGGGTAAGGAACCTTTCCAAATAACTTTCCGGCTTCCCATACCACATCCGAATAACCTAGAACCGACAGTAAAAATCTTTTCCGGATTGAAAAACGAAGTAGTTGATAATTGTAATCATTTTTAAATGTTTTGGAACCAATGTTATATCTCAATTCGAAAACAGGATACTTCGAGTAAATAGGAATCCTAAATATTTTCCCCTGATAAAAACTTTCGTGAGGTGCATATTTTAAATTAAGATAGAATTCAGATATGTTCAGACTGTTCACATCATTCTGTTGAGATAAATAATCTGTATAGTTGAAGCGTAAATTCCCACCAGGCGTCTGATTTGTAAATTTATAACCAAGGGTATACGAAAAGTGACTGTCAAACTCATTTAAATGTTCAACCTTGAACGTTTTATTATAAAAAAGTTTATCGTTCACACCTCTTTTAATGGATAATAAAAAGTTGTCTTCCATTAAAAACTGCATCTGTTGACCGGGAAGTTGTGTTTCATTCTGATAACTCATTTTTAATGATTTAACAGGAAAATCCAATAAGCCCCGATTTGTAAATGACCATGAACCGGCGAAATAATATTTGAATCTGTTATCTGTAAATCCGTAAGCCAGATAACTTTCCAGATTTATCTTTTTGCTGAATCTATCTGTTGTCCTTCCGCCAAATCTCAGACGGAAGCCTTCAATCGGATTATACATGTAAAAAGTATTGACAGGTCCTATCTCAAACTTCCCCAGGTCTTCATAACCAAACAATATTACCGTTGCAATATTTACTGCCCGTTTAAAAACCGGTACATTTTGCACACTGTCAATTATGGCATAAGTACCTTCTTCTGATTTAGATAGTACCTGATGTCTGTGACCCTGCCAGTAAGAATTGCTTCTTACATTAGCATTGTCAAGATATACAACTTCCTTCCCTTTGAAAATTGAGTCACTCACAGAAGGTTCAAACTGATAGTTTTTATATGATAATGTCCTTTTACCTAGTATACTTTGCCTTTTTTTTGAAAGTCCAAAATTGATGGCTGTCTCATTAAAACTCAAAAGCCACCCTTTATTTTTATATTTGTCGAATTGTTGTACTATTTTTACGTCTTTTACGAAGTTAAGATTTATATTTTTATTTACTGAGAGTTCAACTCCTTTTATAGAATAACTTCCATCAAGTGTGATATATAAAAATCCCTGAAAAAGCATATCCTGCTTATTCCGTGAACCGAAAAATAATTTGATGTATTTATCTCCACCTGACTGTATGGTATCCATAATGTAATATCTGTAAAAAGTAGGTGCTGAACGAGCAACAGGACTTAAAAATTGATTCGATAATAAAGAGATGTTATTGTCGTAAATATTAATATCGGTGTACAAGTACTTGATATTGTCTTCAAGTCCTTTGTTATCTATGCCCTCAAAACTTACTTTTTTACTGGCGGTGACAACTTCTTTTTCACTTTTTGGAGATTTTCGGTAGTAATTATTTGAGATAGATTCTTTCATGTACATTGGAAGAATTTCTTTACCGGTTTTTGCGGTTGAATCTGTACTCTCAAACATAAATTGCAAATTCTTAAATGCTCTTTTCTGTTTGAATTTAGGGGTTATATCATTTAAAGCAAACTGAATTTTTTCGTATTTTTCGTTTTCATAATAATCCAAAGCTTCTAATTTGTTTTTATTTTTATTCGCAATTACTTTCTCAATCAATTCAACTGCAGGATTATTTTTATTTCTGTATTTCTGTTTTTTTACGGTTACTTCTTTTAAAATCTGAGTATCAGAAGCAAGCCATATTTCCATTTCTTTATTGTCAGATGGAATTGAAATTATTTCTGTTTTATAACCCACACAACTCACCTTTATCCGGGTGTTTGTTAACCTGGCTGTTGATTTTAAAGTCAGGGTAAACTGTCCGGATTCATTCGTTTTTGATACCTGATCCGTATTTGTCAGTGTAATTGAAACTGATGAAATTGGTTCATTTGACTGTGCGTCAAGTACAATCCCTTTTATAATGATTGGTTTATCAGTTTGAGGAAAAACCATCAAAGGTAGTAAGCCGATTATTATTGTCAGTAATATTATTTTTATTTTCATCAATAAAAATTTAGTCTGTAGATAGTTACTTATAATTAATAAATAATTAACATTGATAAATCCGGAACACTTACATATTTGCTTTGCAGATTAATATATTAAATCATTTAATATCTTTGATCACATTTTAAAGGTTGCGATTATAAACTGTTTTCAACGAGGCATTGTTGATGTTGAGGTCAGGAATATAATCAGTTTTATCAGGGAATAACATATTTTAAATCTTATTAGTCTCTTATAATTTTCAATAATACGATTTTCAAAGATGTGATTTCTTGAAATGATTTTCATTTAAATGTTTTCATGATATGCTTTACATGATATTTTATTTAGATTATTAGTTATCCAACTTTATTTTAACACCCAATCAACAAGATTGTAGATTGGGTGTCAGCATACATTAATAATTTTATTAATCAACCCTTTTTAGTATTGATTAGATAACTGAATATTCTGATAGTACAGCAGATACAGTTTTTCAATTTATTTTATCGGTTTATCATTTGCTATTAACGAAACCGGAACAGGCATCACTTCATGAAGTTCTTTCTTACCAGATCTTCTTCTGAATTTTTCTTTATACTTTTCCATTGTAACATATACAGAAGGAACCAATACCAGGGTCAATAATAACGAAGATGTAAGTCCACCTATAATCACCCATGCCAGTCCGTTTTTACTTTCAGATGAAGCTCCCGTTGCAAGTGCTATTGGCAACATACCGAATATCATGGCGAAAGTGGTCATAAGGATTGGTCGAAGACGTTCTTTCCCGGCTTCTATTAATGAATCCTTTACACTTTTTCCTTCTGCTCTCAACTGATTGGTAAAGTCGACCAGTAAAATAGCATTTTTAGCTACCAGCCCTATCAACATAATCATACCAATAATAGAAAATATATTGAGATAATTCCCCGATAATGCCAGAGCGACTAAAGCCCCGATTACTGCCATAGGAATGGAAAATAATACTACGAACGGATAAAGATATGAATTGTAAAGAGCCACCATTACCAGGTACACAAATACCAATGCTGCCAGAATTACTAAGAATAGACTTCCGAATGCTTCGGACTGTTGTTCCAGTTGACCTTTGTATTCAATACTGATTTCACCTGGTTTAATTTTTTCCTGTACCAGCTTTTTAATTTCTGAACCAACTGTTCCTACCGGTCGACCGAGTACAGATGCTTTTACAGTGATTGATGAAATACGATCGTAACGTTCCAGTTTGTTTGGTCCAAGTGATTGTTGAATCGTTGCAAAATCCTGTAATTCGATTATTTTCCCTTGATTGTTTAGAAAAGTTAATGCAGATAAATCCTCTATTCGTTTCCTGTCGAATTGATCAAACCTGAGATTCATATCATAATCTTTGTTATGATCGGAATACTGCAGATCGCTGTTTCCTGCAAATGCTAAACGTAATGTATTTCCCACATCAAAAACAGATAATCCAAGCAAAGCCATTTTATCCCGATTAAGCGATATCTGTAATTCGGGTTTGGTTTGATCAATAGATAGTTTTATATTATTAGTACCCGGAACAGTTTTCATAAGTCCCACAACACTATCTGCCATAGAGAATAATTTACTTACATCAGGACCACGCAATAAAATCTGAACAGGTGCATCATCGGCATTTCCCATCATAGAAACCGGAGTTACGGTAGCTTTGAGTCCCGGAATTTTCATTATATCAGTTTTTAGCTGACTTGTAAATTCATTTATGCTCTGTTTCCGTTCTTGTTTAGGGATAATATCAACTGTAATTTCACTTTTATTTTGCTCACCGCTGCTTCCTGCACTCACCATTCCCGAACCGCTTGAAAATCCGACATTAGAAAAAACTTTCAATACTTCTGGCTTTTTAAACAACATTGTTTCCACTTTTTGTGTTAGCAAATTCGTTTGATAAACCGTATTTTGTGGTTCTCCTTCCAGCTTAATCATAAATTCACCCCGATCACTGTTCGGAAAGAATTCTGTTCCTATAAATCCCAGTCCTACTAATGAGAAAGATCCAATTAAAAGGAGCAATATTATTCCGTACAATGTCTTGCGATGACCCAATGCCCAGATTAATATTCGTTCATACAAAGCTGTAACTTTATTGAAAAGATTTTCGAATCCTAACGCTAAACGACCCATTATAGAGTCTTTTGAAACCTTTTCTACTTTGCTAAACCGTGAGGCCAAAAGGGGAGTGATTGTAAAAGAAACAAACAAACTCATTAAGGTCGAGAAAACTATTACCAATGAAAACTCGCGTAACATGTTTCCGATCATTCCGGTTACAATTGCTAACGGAAGAAATACAACTACATCCACCATGGTAATTGCTACTGCGGTAAACCCAATTTCACTACGTCCGTCAATTGCAGCCTGAACCTGACTTTTCCCCATATCAAGGTGCCGGTGAATATTCTCCAGCACAACGATGGAATCATCCACCAATATCCCTATCACAAGGGATAAGGCAAGCAAAGTCATTAAATTGAGGGAAAAATCGAATATATACATCGCTGCAAATACTGATATGATGGAACATGGTATTGAAATCATGACGATCATCGAACTACGCACGCTGTGTAAAAACAAAAACATTACAATAGAGACCAAAATAATTGCATAAATTAAATCTTCCATCACTGCATTTGCCGATTCCATCGTATAAATAGAAGAATCGGAGGCAATATCAAATTTAATTTTTTTATCGGCATATGTTTTTTCAATTTCAGCTGCTTTGAGCTTCACCATTTTACATACTTCCACGGTATTGGCATCCGATTGTTTTTGAATGACAATTCCGATTGAGCTTTGATTGTTTATCCTGTTAAGGTTGAATTGTTCGGCTTCCCCATCAATGATTTCAGCCACATCGGATAGTTTTATTATACTTCCCGAAGATGATTTAGAAATGCTGATGTTGCCCATATCTTCTATGGATTGTAATTTACCTGAAAGCCTGACTGTATATTGTTTCAGGTTGCCTTCAATTTTACCGGTCGGCAATTCAAGGTTTGAACTTCCTAAAGCTGCATAAATACTTGAAATGGATAGTTTATAGAAATCAAGTTTATTTTTATTTATGTTTATTTTTATCTCTCGTTCATTTCCTCCTACCAAAGATACCTGACCTACTCCTTTTATTTTTGAAAATTGAGCTTTTACTTGATCATCAGTAAGTTGATATAATTCGGTAGGTGGTAATTTTCCGGTAATACCTAATTTTATAATTGGCATATCATCCAGAGATACTTTATTTAGCGATGGCGTCTTAGAATTTACAGGCAAAGTGGATAAAATAGAATTTACTTTCCGTTGTGCATCCTGCATTGCCATGTCAGCATTTGCATTCGATTCTAAGGTAATTACTATTAATGAAAATCCTTCCTGGGATGTTGATTGAATCGTTTTGATATTTTCAAGTGACGATACCGCGTCTTCCAGCTTTTTTGTAACAGAACTTTCTACTGCATTAGCTCCCGCACCGGGGTACGCAGTTGAAATAGTAAGATTCGGTAAATTCATTTTAGGAATCAGGTCGTAGTTCAATAACCTGTAGCTGGCAATACCAAAAATGGCAAGTACTACAAAGATTACTACTACTAATGTGGGCCGTTTTATGGCTATTTCGGTTATTGACATATCTAATGGATTATTTTGTTTCTACAATTCGTAAACTCTTCCCGTCTGACAGGTTTATTTGACCTGTTGTAACTATTTTATCTCCTTTTTTCAAACCGGATAATATCTCAAGGTTAAGATCATTTCCATTTCCGACTGTAATTTTTTTCAATACAGCTTTCCCGTTTTCTGCTACAAAAACCCGTGCATCCTGCGAACTCCCCTGCAATGCTTCCCTTGGAATATACAAGGATAAGCCCTTTCCTGGAATAGTAATCACCGCGTTTACAAATGTCCCGGCTTTAAGCGGATAAGTGGTGCTGTTCGGTATTTCAATCTCTACAGGATAATTATGCGATTCATCTCCTTTTACACTAATAAAGCTGATTCGACCGTTAAATGATTTTTGTGGATAAATATCGGAAGTAATCACAGCCTGATCGCCTTTTTTTAATTCGTAAACGTTCGACTCGGATACATTGAGTTTTATTTTAAGTTTCGATATGTCAACTATACTGGCAATTGGATTTCCAATATTG
>Ga0302215_10000838_pt1 | contig 22367 bp, 22 predicted proteins | sample II_Fen_N3_1_FD_194580 | JGI IMG/M metagenome (GOLD analysis project Ga0302215, IMG submission 194580) | Peat permafrost microbial communities from Stordalen Mire near Abisko, Sweden - II_Fen_N3_1 | ecosystem: Environmental > Terrestrial > Soil > Wetlands > Permafrost | place: Sweden: Abisko... | reverse complement strand
TGTATCCATTGATGATCCAGTGTGGCATCTGCAAAAAGATTAATTTGTTCCTGAGTAATGGTAATATAATCTGATACCCCCAACTCTTTTCCAACGTATTGTTCTAACTCCTCAAAACTATTGATAACTATTTTACTCATTATAACTGAAAGGTTTAATTACAAAAGAAGCGATATATTGGTATTTCTACCGAGATACAAATGTACAGAAACTTTAGTTTTTATGAAAGAGCAAATAATAGTTTTAGGAAACATTTTATTTGTAATGTAACAATTGAATGGTATTTTTTGTACCAAAGTCTTATTTTTTGAATTCTAATGTGGTTAATCGGGGAAAGAATCCTGATTTCAGGTAGAATGGCATCACATTTTCATGTCCATAGCTGACCGATAAACGAATAGATTTGCAGCTGTTTTTCTGAAGCCATTCTTTACTTTTCTCAATCAGCTCGTGCCCGATACCCTGTTGTCTGAAGTTTGTATCAACAAACAATGAATCTATTTCAGCATTTTTGTCAATGTCAATTGTAGACACACAGTATCCGATTGAAGTCAAATTATCCGTTTGAGCAACAAGAATGAAAATGTTGTCTTCCTGAACCTTCATCCATTTAGAGCTTCGGGTTTCGAATGAAAAAGATTGGTAATGCTCTTTAAAGTAAACAGAGTCAGCAAGATGGATTTTATTCAGTTCTTCCCAAAGTGGTTTTATCTCCGAAAGATTGCGGATGCTTAGTCGTTTATACGTGATGATGCTCATATTCTCCTAGTTAGCAAGATACCGAAAATAGATGTTGACAAAGAAATGGGTTATCAATGCAAGGATGACTGCAAGTGAAAGTCCACCTGTCATGATTAGAAAGAATTCGTTTCGAGATCTGAAAGAACGATAGAGCTTTGGTAAAATCCAGACAGAATAAGGTATGTACAGGATGAGCGATGTTAGCACAGCCGGAAAATATCGTTGTAAAACGATAGCTCCGGCTATGTGTGGAAAAATAGCGTTAAACAGAAAAACTGATACCAGAATAATTAAAAGATTTCTTCTGCTCGACTCTTTGGGCTGAGTATTAGCCCACATAATCAGTACCCAGACTATAACCGTAACTAACCCTATAGACAGGATCATAGAATTGGCTGAAGGCGGATGAATGGGTAAGGGAAAATCAGGCGGATATTGAAAATGTGTAAAACCGATGGACTCTTCAATGTTGTGAAGTGTGAATAATGTTCCTGCAATCAGTAATTGATTTTTTAAATTTAATCCGCCCATGGCAATTTTCCTGTTTTCTTATTTTGTTCTTTCAGAAAGAATTGCTTCGGTTATTAATACGGCTTCCTGCACGTATTTGGAGCAATTACATTTAAATAAGTTTCGTTTCTGTATTTCGGCCATTCCTTCGGGGGTGCTTATGTCCAATCCGTCCAATAAATCCCTGCAACAGATAGATTTGTTTTTATCCTTAAACTTGCTTATAAGCTCTTGAGATAACTTATAAGCATAAGCTTTGTCGGATTCCAACCCATGTTCGCCTTTACCAAATTTTAGTCCGATCGCCATTAAAGCTCCGGTTACAGCCCCACAGGTTTCCTGCATACGGGCAATGCCCGATCCAAAAGGACTTGACAGACGTAGACAGCTGTCTTTTGACAAACCGAATTCATCTGCAAATACTGATAAAACAGATTGTGAACAATTAAATCCGCTCTTGAATGTTTCGGCTGCTTGTATTGATTTTTCGCTCATGGTTTTATTTGTTTTTATATGGATATTGTGAAAAATATGTGAGTGATAAAAAACTTATTTGTTGGCCATTCGGTGAAATTCACGCAGTTGTTGTTTCTTTTCTGCACTAAGTTTAGTGGCTGGTATACCTTCGATGGCTCCTTCCAGTCCATAAAGTAAATGAATACATGCACCAGGGTCAAGGGTTTGAAGGCGCAGAAAGGCTTGTTCAGTACCGACGGTTTGTAGTTCAGCGTAATTTTGGATGCCTACCTCTACGAGTTTTGCTTCGGTGTCTTTCCCTATATTAGGATGAAGAGATAAATCAGTTTTCATTGTTTTTGTTTTAGTCGTTATCGTAAGCCTCCAAAGCCGTTTGCAGGCAGGAGGAAACACCTTTCAATCCACAAACAGTAAGAGTTATCAGTATGGTATCTTTAATTTCTTCGCGTGTTGCACCAAGTTTTTTAGCCATTTTTACGTGGAAAAATACCGATGTGCTGTCGCCAGTCGAAGCTTTTATGCCTATGTAGATTAATTGTTTTGTCTTTGCATCCAATCCGGTTGTCGATTTCAGGGCTTCTACTAAGTCGTCAAAAGCTTTTGCTACATCGGGAGCCTCGGATTGAAATGTATTCAGGGTACTTTTCATTTTACTGTGATGTTTTTTTATTTTATTGCGTAATTAATTCTGATAGTAATGGAAGCTTTTTTGTTTTTTGATGACGTATTGAAAGCGCCTCCATAGCTGAAATCTTCATTGCTGTTGGGTGCCGTGATTTGGAAAACGCCCATATCGGCTTTCAGTAGTTTTCCCAGTGCACCTCCTGAATTTTCGGCAATGGTTTCTGCTCTTTTCTTGGCATCGGCACTTGCTTTGGCCAGCAAATCTATTTTAAGCTCCGATAGTTTGGTGTAGAAATATGATGGTTCTAAAGAGCTGATTTCTATCCCGCTTTCGATTAGTTTGGTAACTTCGCGCGAAATGACTTCTACTTTATCTATGTTTTTAGATTCTACAGTAACCATTTGCGAAAGTTTGTATCCTGTAAATACAGAGCTGATTTGTTTTCCCTCATCATTATGTTTCGTATCAAATTCTTTTTCAATGCTAATGGAAGAGAATACGAATTCTTTTTCGGTAATACTGTTTGATTTCAAGTACTGACGTACGTTGGCTTCGTCGTTTTTGATCAGTGCATAAGCAGCTTTCAGATCCGACGATTTTCGTTGGTATTCACCTCGCCATACAATCAAATCGCTGGCAAAGCTCTTTTCGGCTAGACCGGTAATTGAAATTGTAACTTGTTTTTTAAATTTGGCTTTGTAGGCACTTGCAAAAATTCCGGCTGTAACAATTATTGCCAAAGCGATAATAATGGTTGGCAGGTTGCTTTTCAGGGTGTGGAGGCTGTTCTTTGTTTCCATAGTAGTGTTGTGTAAAAGATAATTGTTTTTTCCGTCGTTTAAAATTAATACCCCAAAGATAGAAACTTTGTTTTAGTTAACCCAATTATTTTTCAATTATTTGCTTTGCATCTGGAAACAGGAAGATCTAATTGTTTTTAGCAGCTGAAATTACATGAAATATCTAATCGTTATAATGTAATATGTAGAATAACCATTATATTTGTACTTTTAAAACCACTATTTGATGCGGCAATAGCTCAGTTGGTAGAGCTTTAGCTTCCCAAGCTGAAGGTCGCGGGTTCGAGTCCCGTTTGCCGCTCTTGTTTTATATTCAGATGGATGTCTCGATAGAGTCATCCATTTTTTTTTGCTCATCGGTTAACTTTTTTGAAGAAAAATGACTATTAACGGAAAGAAAATTTATATATTTGAAAAATTTTTATAAATAAATCATTTTTAGCCCTGATAATTAATTATGTGGAAAGATTTTTTCTATTTTTCCAAAGGTCAGCGAATTGGAATTGTAGTACTCATTGTGCTTATTGTATTGGTTATTGTAGCTAATTATACGCTGTCGTATTTTTTTACGTCAAGTCAGAAAGATGGTACAGCTTTTCTTGTAGAAGCAGATAGATTTAAAAAATCATTGGTTTCGCGTGATAGTATCCGGCAGGCAGAATGGCAACAAAAGTATGAAGCACGTCAGCGTGAATATGAAGAAAAATACAGGCATAACGCATTCTACCCTTCTTCCAAAACTTACGATAAGAAACAAACTTACAGTCTTTTTCCCTTTGACCCGAATGTAACTGACTCAGTAGGATTTGTTCGTTTGGGTATTAAACCGAATGTTGCCTCCGGGATATTGAAATACAGGAAAAAAGGAGGTTTCTTTCGTTCCAAGGCCGATTTTGCCAAGGTCTATGGCATATCGCCCGAAAAGCAAAAAGAGCTCGAACCATTTATTACAATAGCAGAGATAAAACAGGTGAAGACAGAGCTTGTTTCAACCAAGCGAACGGATATAGTAGTGGAACTTAATTCAGCAGATACTACGCAGCTTATGCAGGTAAAGGGTATTGGGCGTGGATATGCAAAAGCTATTGTACGATTCAGGCAACAAACCGGTGGTTTTGTATCTGTTGATCAACTTAGCGAGATTTATGGCATGCGACCGGAAAATCTGGAGAGAATCAGACCGTATTGCAAAGTAAATCCTGACTTAGTGCAGAAATTAAGAGTGAATGTTGCTACGACTGAAAAATTAAAAGCGCATCCGTACTTCAACTTTTATCAGGCAAAAGCTGTTTATGAATTGAGAAGAAAAAAAGGAAAATTGAAGGACATAAACGATTTGAAAACCCTTACGGAATTTACTTCGGAAGAGTTGAATAAATTAAAGTCTTACCTGAGTTTTGAGTAAGTATCTGCCCTTGTTGTTACAATTTTTGACTACATTTGTTCTTCGAAAAAATGAATTAAAAATGGATATATATTGAAAACAATATCAGGAAATATAGTTGACGTGGTTGCCAGAACCATAACGAAGGGTGAAATTTTTATTGAAAATGGAAAGATAATTGAAATTAAAACGGCTGAAGACGTAGATAATCAATATATAATTCCGGGTTTTGTTGATGCCCATATTCATATCGAAAGTTCGATGATGTTACCTGCTGAGTTTGCGCGTTACAGTGTGGTGCATGGCACGGTGGCTTGTGTTTGCGATCCTCATGAAATTGCCAATGTTTGTGGTGTTGAAGGAGTTGATTATATGATTGAAAATGGGAAACAATCTCCGATGAAATTTTATTTTGGTGCTCCCTCTTGTGTTCCTTCTACCCATTTCGAAACTTCGGGAGCTGTACTTGATGCTGATGCTGTAGAAGAATTATTGCTTCGTGACGATATTCATTTTCTGGCAGAAATGATGAATTTTCCGGGTGTGATTCATAACAACAAACAGGTTCTGCTTAAACTTCAGGCAGCTCAGCGTATAGGAAAGCCTGTTGATGGTCATGCACCCGAAGTTTCAGGAGCAGATTTGGAAGCATACGCTGCTGCAGGCATTACTACCGATCACGAATGTATGACTATTGCCGAAGCCGAAGCTAAAATTGCGTTAGGAATGAAAGTTCAGATTCGAGAAGGAAGTGCCGCGAAGAATTTTGACGATTTGCTGCCCCTGCTCTCAAAATATCCCGATAAAATAATGTTTTGTTCCGATGACAAACATCCGGATGATTTATTGAAGAACGGACATATAGATTCTTTGGTGCGCCGTGCGGTGGCAAAGGGTTACGACCTGATGGATGTGCTGCGTATTTGTTCGCTTACACCGATAAAACATTACAAACTGGATGTAGGTTTGCTGCAAAAAGGGGATGATGCAGATTTTGTTGTGGTGAATAACCTGAAAGATTTTAAAGTAAAGTCCACTTATATTCGTGGCGAAGAAGTTTCCGGAAATGGAGTTCCGACTTTTCCCCGTTATGTTCCCGCAAAATTAATTAATCAGTTTAATGCAAAGAAAATAACTGTAGAACAACTGAATGTAATGCCGACAGGTGAAAGATTGAAAGTGATTAAAGTTGACGATGGTCAGTTGTTTACCCGAACAGGACTTAAAGTGCCTAAAATTGTGGATGATAACGTAATTTCGGATATAGAAAATGATATTCTCAAATTAGTTGTATATAACCGCTATCAACCGTCAAAACCGGCTATCGGATTTATAAAGAATATCGGGCTGAAGCGTGGAGCGCTGGCTTCTACGGTATCTCATGACAGTCACAATATTGTTGCAGTGGGAACGTCCGACGAAGAAATTGTTTCTGCTATCAATCAGATTATCGATAGTAAAGGTGGTATCCTGGCTTGCGACGGAGATCGTGTTTGTTTATTGCCTTTACCTGTTGCCGGTGTTATGTCTGATGATGAAGGTTCTGTGATTGCTCAGCGCTACGAAGAAATTGATGCTATGGCCAAAGAGTTGGGGTCTACACTTCAAGCACCTTTTATGACGGTTGCATTTATGTCTCTACTCGTTATTCCGGAACTAAAACTTGGCGATAGGGGATTATTTGATGGGCGAAACTTCAAATTTGTGGAGCTGATGGAGTAAGTTCTGATTGAGTGTGATTTTGTTCAATATGCAACGTATTTTTTTTTGATTGCATCATTAAAGAAAATGCGTTGATTATGAGACTTAAATTATTATTGTGTGTATTTTCTGTTTCGTTGTTTATTTCTTGCAGCAACGATGTTGAAATTGATAACTCTGATTTATTGATAGGTAGTTGGACGAACCAACAGGTGAATGATAATATCTTCACGTTTCAAAGGTCAGCAAAATTGAATGAAAATGAGTATGGTTTTACGTTTGACTTATCAGGTCAGTTTATTGAACGAACTATATCAGGTTGGTGCGCAACACCTCCGGTGAGCTTTGGTGATAATCATGGAAGTTGGTCAAGAAGTGATTCCGTAGTTTCTATCACTATAACCTATTGGGGTGGTTTGGGGGATTATAAGTGGAAAATTATTTCAGTTGATAATTCAACCTTGAAGATGTATAAAGTTTCTCAAATATACAGAGCGCAGTGATATAAAAAATCCCTTGTAACAAACGTTACAAGGGATTTTTAATTTTATATTGGTCAGCTTATTTTACTGTATCCATGTGTGCAATTAAATCTAACACTTTGTTAGAATAACCCCACTCGTTGTCATACCAGCTAACTAATTTTACGAAGTTACCGTTCAATGCGATACCTGCATTTGCATCAAATACAGAAGTACGGGTTTCGTGGATGAAGTCTGAAGAAACAACAGAATCTTCAGTATATCCAAGGATACCTTTTAATTCGTTTTCAGATGCTTTTTTAATAGCAGCTTTGATTTCATCGTAAGTAGCAGCTTTTTCCAAACGTACAGTTAAGTCAACAACTGAAACATCAGCAGTTGGTACGCGGAAGGCCATACCAGTCAATTTGCCATTCAATTCAGGAATTACTTTACCTACAGCTTTAGCAGCACCGGTAGAAGAAGGGATAATATTTCCTAAGATAGAACGACCACCACGCCAGTCTTTTGAAGAAGGCGCATCAACAGTTTTTTGAGTGTTAGTAGCAGCATGAACTGTTGTCATCAAACCTTCAACAATTCCGAAGTTATCGTTGATAACTTTAGCCAAAGGAGCTAAGCAGTTTGTAGTACACGAAGCGTTTGAAACAATAGTTTGGTCGCTAGTATATTTTTCTAAGTTTACACCGCAAACGTACATAGGAGCGTCAGCAGAAGGAGCAGAGATAACTACTTTTTTTGCACCACCAGCAATGTGAGCTTTAGCTTTGTCAATTGTAGTGAAAACACCAGTTGATTCAACTACATAATCAGCACCTGAAGCACCCCAACCAATGTTAGCTGGATCTTTTTCAGCGAAGAAAGCAACTTCTTTGCCGTTAACAAACAATTTTCCACCTTTGTTTTCAGCTGTTCCTTTGAATTGTCCATGAACAGTATCGTACTGCAACATGTAAATCAAATAGTCAAGATCCAAAAATGGGTCATTTACTGCAACGATTTGAACATCGTTTCTTTCTTGGGCTGCACGGAAAACTAAACGTCCGATACGGCCAAAACCATTGATACCTACTTTAATCATTTTATTTATTGTTTAAAATTGAGTTCTTTTAATTGCGCCACAAAAGTAACGAATTTTGTCTAAATGACAAAATAGAGAGACTATTAATTACAGTTTTTTTGTTATTGCAAAGCAGAGATGGCAGAATGTAAGATTGGTGCTGATTTAGAATGATATAAATGCCATTTACGACCGTTGAAAATGAATTAAAATGCAATAAAGGGATAAAAAAAACGAATTTCCCAAAATAGAATTCGAAATAGGGAAAAATCTGTATTTTAAAAGTCAACTCAGTCTGAAAAAAATGAGTTGACTTTTAAAAGGACTTTCAGTTTAATTATTTTTCTTCTTCGCTCTTACAAGTATTCACCCCAAATAATGTATAAAGCGGGCAGAAACTTAACAAGCTGGTAATAGTAAAGACTAATGCTATTAAAAGTGCTGCAACTCCGAGTACTCCGGCTAAAATACCTTTGTAATAAAGTATAATTAACGCAATCGCTATCAACAGGCGAATTAGTTTGTCGTAAGAACCCATGTTTTTCTTCATAATGATTTATTTAAGTGGTTAATAACTTCTATACTATAAAACAGATATTCCGTGTTTTATGTTCATAATAACCATATGTTAGACAAAATGAGTGTAGGTTAGCTGCTGAAAATTGAAAATTGAAAGTTCGGTTTGGAGCATTATCTTAAGTTTGACAGGCACAAATTTAGTTTTCCCCCTTGTGCTTCATTTTTTCTTCATTATCTTTGTCCATCTAAAATCATTTAAATAAAGAACTAGAAGAATGGATATTTCAGGAAAAATTATTGCCGTGTTGCCATTAGCAACCGGACAAGGAAAAAACGGAACTTGGCGTTCACAGGATTATGTGTTGGAAACAGCGGATCAATATCCTAAAAAAGTATGTTTTAATCTCTTCAACGATAAAATTGATCAATTTCCATTGGCTATCGACGATCAGGTAAATGTTAGTTTTGATGTAGAAAGTCGCGAATACAATGGACGTTGGTACACAACGGTACGTGCATGGAAAATTGAGAAAGGTGCTGTTGGTGCTGCTCCGCTAGCTTCTGCACCTGTTTCTTCTTTCGACGTAGCACCAGGTGCCGGCGAAGGAAGTGATTTACCTTTCTAAAGATAAGTTCATTTGTTTGTCGGTTAATTAGTTTCTTGTAAGCGATTAATAAAAACCAATGAACTCGTCAAACAATTTACTAATTTACTAATGAACCGACCAACCAAAATATTGCTAGGTATGAGTGGCGGCACCGATAGTTCGGTTGCTGCCATTCTTTTATTGGAACAAGGCTATGAAGTCGTGGGCATAACGTTTCGTTTCTGGGAAGAGGGTGAGAACTTCCACTTGCAGGATGCAATTCGGCTGGCAAATCAACTTGGAATAAAGCACGTGACGTATGATGCTCTCGATGTTTTTCGTGAAAACGTTGTTCAGTATTTTATTGATGAATATTTGGCTGGTCGTACGCCCTTTCCGTGTGTGAAGTGTAATAATGAATTGAAATGGAAATTGATTTTGGAGGAAGCGGATCGACTTGGATGCGACAAGGTGGCGATGGGACATTACGTGAATATAATTCAGGAAAATAATCATTACTTTGTTGCCGAAGGTAAAGATCCGGATAAAGATCAGTCGTTCTTTTTGTGGGGATTGACGCAAGAACAACTTTCCCGCATAGTGTTTCCGCTCGGTCAGTTTCATAAAACAGAGGTACGAGCTATGGCTGCAATACGTGGTTATAAAAAAGTGTCTGAAAAGAAGGACAGTCTGGGTGCCTGTTTTTGTTCAGGCGATTACCGTCCGTTTCTGAAAAAGCAACTGACAGAACCGGATAAGTTTATTTATCCCGGCGACTTTGTGGATGAAGAAGGTCAAGTGTTGGGCCGGCACGACGGTTTTCCACTTTACACGGTTGGACAACGGCGTGGTTTGATACATTTAAACAGGAAAGTTTTTGTTCGGGAAATTCGCCCGACTACGAATGAAGTAGTGCTGGTTCCGCTGGCTGCGATGTATAAAACTGAGTTTCTGATTCGTGATGTGAATGTGGTTGATGAAAATCTGTTTTCCGATGAATTTGATGTGCTTTGCCGTATTCGCTACAGGAAGCAAAACACCTTAAGCCGTGTTGTTTTTCTGCAAAACAGAACTGCCCGGGTAGAACTTGCCGAACCGCTTGAGTCTATTGCTCCCGGACAAACAGCTGTGTTTTATCGGGATGGAAGAATATTGGGAGGAGGGTTTATCAGTTGACAATTGACAGTGAACAGTTGACAATTAATAACGCGACCGAAGGGAGCTAATATCACGAAGTAAATATCACGAAGTAAATACCGCTTGCAGCTTACCGCTATATTTTTATGTTGTATATACCAATAAAATGGCAAACGCTTCCGCCCAAAACGAATAAATGCCAGATTGCATGCATGTATTCAATGCGCTTGAAAGAATACAAAACCGCCCCAACGGTATAGAATGCTCCACCACCAACTAACCACCAGAATACATTCATCGAGTTTGTCAGTGTCAGTGAATCAATCAATGGTTTGAAAGCAATAACCACCACCCAGCCCATGGCCACGTAGCAAATTGTTTCGAGTTTGCTGCCTTTTTTCAGGTTCATAAAACTCAATGCAATGCCCAACACTGCTGCCGCCCAGATTACTCCAAAGAATGACCAGCCCCATACTCCGTTCAGACGAAGAACGACCAACGTAAATGGAGTGTAACTTCCGGCTATTTGCGCATATATGGCAGCGTGGTCAAATTTCCGGCGAAGTAGTTTTGTTTTTTCATCTTTCTCAGCATGGTACAGTGTGGATGATGTGTACATAAGCGTCATGAAGATAATGAAAACAACATCACTCACAATAGCCCAATTATTACCGGATGCTATAGCTTTTTGAATAAGGAAAATGCCGGCAATGATGGAAAATATAATCCCGATAGCGTGCGAGTAGGTATTTGCTCTTTCTTCTTTGACTGAATATCTTGACAGATTATGACTCCCACTTCCTGAAGAAGAATGCTGACTAGTTCTTTTCATAAGTAATTTTTAATGATCTTTTTTCCGAAAGCAAAACGTATATAAGCTGCCTTGTAACTCGTAACTATTTACTTGTAACTGCTTATTGTTTTACAGTTTGGGGTATGTTTCGCAAAACGCGCTCTATTACGTTGTTTTCGAATCCACGACTTTGAGCAAAGCGGAAGAGCTTGCCTTGTTTTTCGTATTCGAACTCGTATTTTAGTACGGCTAGCTTTGTTTTCAAAAGAGCAGCCAGCATTTCGTCATATTCTCCTTCGTCTATCGTTTCCAGAGCCATATTTATAAGTTCGTTGCTTAGTCCTTTTTGTTTCAGGGCATACGATATTTTAATTTTACCCCATTTGTTGAAACGGAACTTATCTTTCACGAAGTACACACAATAACGTTTCTCATTGATAAAATCCTCATCAATCAGTCGATTGATGATTTTGGCTTTGTCGTCGCACTCAATGCACCAGGCATTTAGTTTTTCTTCAACTTCCGATACGCAGTGTTCGGATATGGAACAATAGGAAGCTGCTTTGTGCAGTAATTCCTCCAGGGTATATTCCTTTTTCATAACATTATAATTTTAAAAACTGACGGCAATAGAACAGGTTACAAATGTAGTTATTTTCTTTCTAAAGCGGTTTTATTGCCAGCGCATTTATTATGGGGTCTTCTATTGCCAGCGAGCCAAAACATTGCTCCGATGCAGAACGGCAACCAGATAGGCAAACAAGCGAAACAAGAGATGGAATGTGTGGAGTTTAATTTGTCTGGACATATTATTAAAGTCTAAATGAAACAGGAATGTTGAAATACGCCCTAACATCCTGCCCCTTATGCTTGGCTGGATTGAATTTTGGAAGCAATCTGAGTACTCTTATGGCTTCTTCATCACATCCACTACTTAGTGATCGGATAACAGTGATATTACTGATACTCCCATCTTTCTCTACGACAAAACGACAGAATACTTTGTCTGAAACAACTTCGCCAAAGTAGCCCGCAAGCTGACCTTGTCTATTTAGATTCTTTTTTATGAAAGTAAGCAAAGCAACAAATCCTCCCGGAAATTGAGGAGCTTGATCGGTAACTGTATAAACAGTATCGTTCATTATAGTTTGTTCTACTCTTGGATTTGAAGGTTCTGTGTTACTTGGATTTTTAAAGATTACAGGCAAGGTGTACCATCTACTTTCAGGTTTGCCATGATCTGTGCCGGGCACAAACTTAGGCAGCATCTTAACCACTCTGATGGCTTCTTTATCGCAGTCGGGTTGCAACGATCTTACGATCTCTACTTTATCAACCTCCCCTGTTTTTGTTACTACGAAACGTAGAGTTACTTTCCCTTGTATTTTGTCTCTAATGGCAGATTCAGGGTATTTTAAATTTTTGTATACAAAGTCAAGGAGTGCAGTGTCACCACCAGGGAAAACGGGCATCGTTTCGAATTCAATGAAAAGCTTTTCGTTCTCTTTCGACTCTATTGAGTCTTTTACAATAGTCTTTTTTGAATTCGCTTTTAAATCAGAATTCTTTACAGGTTTATTTTGGGCTTTGATTATTCCGGTATTAAATAAACCTAAACCTAACCCAAGCAATCCCAACGTTGTTGAACGAACCAACTGTTGGCGAAAATTGATTTTTTTTCTGGACATAACTTATAGTTTTTAAGATTGCACAAATATAGTAATTTGTCAATTATACTAATTGAAAATACAGTATTTATTTTGTATTGTTTATAAATCTGTTGATAACTTTTATTGTGAACTATTGCATATTTAAAATTAACCGCATATATTTGGCGTGAAAATAGATGAGTGGTTGATATACAGTGCATGTTTTTACGGATTACTCCAATGGATAATGGAAATGGAAGTTTGTAATGCTTATTGTTTCACGGATTTTTAAATAAAAAATGTATTCTCACTAGTGAGAACGGGCGGCTGATCCCTCAGTCATACGTTCTCGGTACTGAGAAAGCTCAGCCGAGGTCTCGGTGCCTCGTTCTCATTAGTGAGAATGCTCCTCCGACCCCTCGGCACTACGTTCTCAATAGTGAGAATTAACTTCTGACCCCTCGGCGGAAGATTCTCATCGCTGAGAACCTATATTATCATAGTTTACATATTTTTTTCTTGAATTTAAATAAAACCATGTCTAACTATTTAAAAATGTTTGCCTATGAAAATAGCAAATTTGAATTTGAATGTTCAACGTAATGCAGGTCATTACCAGTATCAAACCGACTTCAACAACTCCATTATCAAGTACAGTCCCCAGATGCTTGGTATCGAAGAAGTGTATGCGGCTTATCTTCCACATTACGTAGATGAAGGTATAGCTTTAGTAGCTATTAACCAAAGTGCAACCACCGACGAAATTGATGCGGCTGATAAGGAGCGCGATTTTACTTTTCGCGGATTGGCTGACAGAGTGTCAAATAGCTTAAATCATTACAGCAATGAGGTGCGCGAAGCTGCCAGACGTGCGAAGGTGATTTTTGATGCTTATGGCAATTTAGCTCCAAAACCGGACGATGAAGAATCGGGACTTATCAAAAGTCTGATTGCAGACTTGAGAGCGAAAGTGGGCGCAGAGTTAATGTTGTTGGGTCTTGTGGACTGGGTTAATGAGTTGGAACGAAGAAATGATGCGTTTGTAGCATTACAAGCTTCACGTAACTCTGAAGAAGCCAACCGCTCAGAACTTCGTATGAAGAAGGTACGCCTGGAGGTGGATCCTGCCTACCGTAAAATAGTAGAGCGTATCAATGCACTTATAATAGTGAATGGCGAAGCTCCTTATGCGGAATTTGTAAAAGAAGTAAATGCTCGTATCGGTCGTGCGCAGGATGTAATTGCTCAACGCAAAGGATATTCCGGCAAAGCCGGTGATGCCGAAGCTCCTAAAGCATAAGCCCTGAAAACTATCATCCCCTCCTGCTGCTTATGGGGTAAGCGGCGGGAGGGGATGATTTTAAATAAACATACTTCGTCAATATTTTATTATGATATCTAGGATTATGTCTCACCAAAGGAAAAAGAAAAAAGTACCACCTAAAAAATCAGACGATCTAAAAATAACAAAGAGCGTTTTTGATCACTATTCAACGGTTGTCCGAAAAGTACTTCAAATATTGGAGCTTGACCCGGCATTGTTTGATCAGTTTACCAAGAAGCAAAAAATGGTAATGATGCAACTCCAATTGACAACTCCAAAGGTTGTTGCACGAAGTGGGCACGATGTTCCCAAACGCTACCTGAGAATGATGCAGCGAGCAATGTATGATTTCTCGAAAAGAACTTACGTTGGTAACTCCTCCATTGGTTTGTTGTATTACGATTATCTTTCCATTGGATTAGCGTTTAATTCATTTTTTAATCGGAGAGTAAATGCGGATTGCCAACTAAACCAAACGAGTGCTTTTGATCTGATTGCAGATCGGTTGAAAGAGAAGGAAAATGAATTAAATGATTTGATGAATACGTATGGTAATTATGTCAGGTATGCCACATTGTATCTCTCAAAATTAAATTTTAGGGTGTATGGTTTTGCCTGGGAATATCATAACTCAACTAATCCCAGACTCCTGGAGCAACATTTGTTGATAACATCGGCCGAACCTGAACGCATTTACTTTACCTACAAGCAAAAGAACCGACCGGCTTACAGGCTCTTATTGGGGAGTTATTTGTCCGAAAAACCGATATTGATTTCCGTGCCTAATAATGACATTTTCAAGGACAGTAATAATACACGCCCTCTGAAAATATATATTCAAAGTCATGCGTTAAAACGCTTACAAGAAAGACTTGATACCCGATCATCTTTTTCTAGATATAGCGCATTGACACAATCGATTCTTAGTTGCGAGATGGTGAATGCCCAACATGGTCAGATCCTTTTTGCATGTCGCGATTTGAGCCAGAATTTGCTGGGCTATCTTCCTTTTACCGTCGAGGGTGATCATTTGTATGTGCTTAGTTTTTTACCACTTGTTAGTCCTAAAGTACCCGAAGGAAAGCTTTTATGTGAAACTTTGAATGTTAGTAAAGATGATCTGATATTTCTTGGTATGGATAAGTTGAGCTTTTACAAGGATACTGATTTTGATAGCATCCCCACCCTAAGAAATGCACTTATAGAAGCTGGAATGTGGCATTTGACAGAAATAGGGATTGATGAAGAATTTCAAGATGGGCATTTAATAAAACAGACAGGGATAGTTGCTAAGTATTTTTCTACACTTGTTGCAGTCGATTAAGAGTTTGGCATGAGTTTTTATTTTTTTCTATTCACCAAATAAATTCCGGCCAGTACCACCAGCGCTCCACCAATTTCGTGAACGGTGAGCACCTCTCCCAGAATATAAACCGAAAAAATAGCGGTAAATACCGTCTGGCTCAGTAAACTTACCGAAGCCACTGTTGGGCGGATATGTCCCAGTGCCTGATTGATGGCCAGCCAACCCAGCAGTTGCGGCACGATTCCCAGTGTGCCCAGTGTTAGCCAGGTTTTGGGGCTAAAGCCCCACAGCGGGGTAGAAGTGAAGAGGCAAATAAGACCCAAAACCAGTGTGCTGGCTACCGTAGAAATGGCGGTAAAGGAGAATGTATCCAGGTTGACTCTGCCTTTGCGGACGGTGAGTAAATAGGCTCCGTAAAACATGCTGGCTATGATAGCCAGTATGCTGCCAGCATTCAGATTGGCTTCCAGTATCTGATTCAGGCCTATAATGATGGTTACGCCCACAAGAGATATGGCAGTGCCCACCCAAAAAATGCGTGTGGGTTTTTCTTTCATAAAAAGCAGAGCGCCTATGCCTACCCACACTGGTGCCAGATTGGCCAACAGGGTAGAAATCGTAGCTTTGGAAAGCATGATGGAGGTATTCCAGAGTGCAATGTCACAGGCAAAAAGTATCCCGCAGATGATGGCAATTTTCACACCTTTCCGGTCGGTAATGGGCTTTTTGAAATAAAGCCACACGGGGATAATGCCTACGGTGCCGAAAAACATGCGGTAGAATGCCGAGCCGAATCCGCTTATGTCTGCCAGCTTTACTAAAATAGCCGACCACGAGATACAGAACACGCCAAACAATAACAACAGGTAATGAATAATGCCCCCTACATCCTTCGAAGGGGGACTAACCCCTAACCCCTGAAGGGGAACTGAGTTAGTTTCGTCTGGTATATTGTTTTTAATATTCTTCATTTCAAATGGGTTTAATAAATCAACACTATTCTTTTTCCCCTTTAGGGGTTAGGGGTTAGTTTTAGGGGGCTATTGCTCTCACCATTCTGTCGTTTCCAGAAATATCTTTCCGTAATTCCACGTTGCCGAATCCCATAGCGGTAAGTAAGTCCACAGTAGCTTTGCCAAACTGTCGGTTTATTTCAAAATAGAGTTTCCCCTTTGGCTTCAAATGCTGTTGAGCAAAAATGGCAATGCAGCGGTAGAAAAGTAGTGGGTCATTGTCGGGCACAAACAACGCCAGATGAGGTTCGTGTTCCAATACGTTCGGCAATATTGAGCTTTTTTCCTGCTCGGTGACGTAGGGCGGATTACAGACAATGATATCCCATTGTTGTTCCGTTTCAGGGGCATTCAATATATCTATCCGACTGAAAGTAACATTCAACTTATTACGTTCTGCATTGCTTCGGGCAGTATTCAGTGCCTGCTCGGAGATATCGAAAGCATGAACCGAAGCGTTCGGAAATTCGTGTTTCAGGCTGATGGCAATGCAACCGCTTCCGGTACCAATGTCGAGGATATTCAAATCAGCACAGCGATTATTTTCGGAGCGAATCCATTCCACCAGTTCTTCAGTTTCGGGGCGGGGAATAAGTACCGACTCGTTCACGTTAAATGTCAGTCCGAAAAACTCCGTTTCGCCCAAAATATATTGAATGGGAACATTTTTTTTTAATTTTTCGATAAAAGTTTCAATCACATGATGTTGTTCATCAGAAAAAAGTGTATTTTTGTTAACGATTATTTCTGTGCGTGAAAAGCCTGCGAGTTTTTCGATAATCAAATAACTGAAACTTTTAATTTCAGTTTCGGGATAAAGCCCTTTGAGCTCAGACTGAATGTGATTGATGGCTGTTTGCATAGTGCAAAGATACAAAAAGCCCTCTAACCTCCGAAAAGGAGAATTCAATAATTTGTTTTTTATGGAAGACTTAAATATACATACTACATTATCCAGTTCTTTCTCTTCGGGGTCTCAGGATCTCTATATGCATCGTTGTCTGCAACTGGCCGAGCTGGGTGTGGGATACGTTGCGCCCAATCCCATGGTGGGGGCTGTGTTGGTGTGCAACGATAAAATTATCGGAGAAGGATATCACCATCGCTACGGCGATGCGCATGCCGAACCGAACGCTCTCAATTCAGTAAAAGAGGTTGAATTGCTCGGTCAATCGACGTTGTACGTAAGTCTGGAGCCTTGCTCGCACTATGGCAAGACTCCGCCTTGTGCCGATTTAATTGTGTTGAGTGGAATTCCGCGCGTGGTTATTGGCACACTCGATCCCAACCCTAAAGTGGCAGGCAAAGGTGTAGAGAAGTTACGTAATGCGGGAGTAGAAGTAATTGTAGGTGTATTGGAAACTGAGTGTAGGGAACTGAATAAGCGTTTTTTTATTTTTCAGGAGCACAAGCGCCCGTATGTCTTGCTTAAATGGGCGCAAACCCGCGATGGATTTATGGACAGAGTACGCACTGATGTGTCTGAGCCTCCGTTGCAAATATCGAACAATATTACCCGGCAGCTGACGCATAAAATGCGCTCCGAGAATCAATCAATTCTGGTAGGGGCTAACACGGTGCTACTGGATAATCCATCGCTTACGGTCCGAAACTGGTCGGGGAAATCGCCTGTACGCATTGCTATAGATCGGCAACGACGCATACCCGATAACTTTAACTTGATGGATGGAAGTTTACAAACTATTATCTTTACCGAGAAAGATGCCGAAAACAGACCCCGGATTGAATTTGTGAAGCTAAATTTTGATGTAAATTCTGTAGAGACAATACTGAATGAGTTGTATAAGAGAAGTATTCATTCGGTTTTGGTGGAAGGTGGCCCCACCATTCTGAATAGTTTTATCGATGTCGGATTGTGGGACGAAGCGAATATTGAAATAGCTCCCATGCTTATAAACGAAGGGGTTGCTGCTCCAGTTTTGCAACTTCAGCCTGTCGCATATCAAAATATAGAAGGGCACGATTGGTTATTTTATAAGAAATAAAACATCACTTTTACAACAATATATGACTCACTTATTGACAGTTATTATCGTAGTGCTTTATCTGTACACTATCATTGGTACTATTACAGTATTGTTATTGGAAAATCGTGACCCTGCCAAGTCCTTATCCTGGATGTTTATATTACTTTTTCTGCCGGTTGTAGGTATGTTTTTTTACTTGTTGCTGGGTCAGGATTATCGAAAATCAAAAATTATTTCGCAAAAAAGTATTCGGCGGGTTACTGACAGACCTGTTGCTTCTTTCGATATCACGAAGCTTGACAGAACTTTGCTGGATGAAAATCATCTGAACATAATAAAGCTACTGTATAGGAACAATGAAGCCGCCGGTTATGCTTTTAATAAAATAGATGTGTTTTCGGATGGTGAAAGCACTTTTGCGTCTATTTTTGAAGCTATCCGAAATGCAAAAGATCACGTTCACATAGAGTTTTTTATTTTTGATGATGACAAAATTTCAAATCAGTTGCGCGAACTGCTGATACAGAAATCCAACGAGGGAGTTCGTGTCAGGATGATTTATGACTACTGGGGAAGCTTTAAATTATCTAAAAAGTACTTGAAATCGTTGCGTCAGGCAGGGATTTATGTACGTCCGTTTTTACCTTTCCGTTGGCAAATATCGCGTATAAATAAGATTAATTATCGGAATCACAGAAAAATAATCGTTGTGGATGGTGAGATCGGTTTTACGGGAGGTCTGAACATTGCCGACAGGTATATTTACGGAAATAAGCTTGGAAACTGGCGCGATACATTTATCAGATTGGAAGGGGCAGCTGTGCACGGACTCCAGTTGTTGTTTATGGTCGATTGGTATTTTGTGGATCAGAAATTGGTAGAAGGCTCTCATTATTTTCCGGAACCGAAAGAATTTGATGCGAATTTGGTTCAGATTGTAAATAGTGGACCTGATTCCGATTGGTCGGCTATTCTTCAGGGAATTGCATCGGCTTTTTCGTCGGCCACTAAGTACATTTACATACACTCTCCCTATTTTATGCCAACCGATATAATAGCTACCTGTATTCAGATTGCTGCTTTGACAGGGATAGATGTGCGTCTGATGATTCCTGTTAAATCTGATTCCGGATTTTCGGATGCGAGTACCAGTAGTTATTTAGGAAACGCACTTGAAGCCGGGGTCAAGGTTTATCGCTATAAAAATGGATTTTTGCACAGCAAGGCCATGGTGATAGACGATTTTATCTCCATTGTGGGCTCCACAAATATGGATGAGCGGAGTTTTGCTCAGAATTTTGAAGCGAATGCATTTATTTATGATCCGGTAACAGCAATTAAATTGAGAGATCTGTTTCTGAAAGATATTGAGAACTGTGAAGAGCTTACGCTCGATGCATGGACAAATCGGCGGAGACGCCAAAAACTGAAAGAATCATTTGCACGGCTTTTTAGTCCGTTGATGTAAGTTCGTTTTTTTTATTGTTCTGTTCCCGGAGATAAAAACGAAACGAATGCTTTCGGAAAAAGATTTTTTTAGTTACTTTTGCACCTCCAAAAAATGAGCGGGATGTAGCTCAGCCCGGTTTAGAGTACTCGTCTGGGGGGCGAGTGGTCGCAAGTTCGAATCTTGTCATCCCGACTATTTATTCAAGGACTTATAGAGAAATCTATAGGTCTTTTTTTTGTACTCCTCAATTATTTGTAGTATTTTATATTACAATGTTTTTGTATTTAATTTTACTTTCTTCATTATCTTTACCGTCGAAATATAACAATTTTACCGTTGTGATGTTACTCTGTTCCGCAGCAGATAGAGTGAATGTGTAGTGAATTCAGACTTCTGAATACTAGAAATAGTGAGAATATATCACTCCGAAATATTTTATCGTACGATCTATTGTAAAGATAAATTACCATTCCCATAATTGTATGCAGTACAGATTATTGTTTCATTTATTTGCTCTGATTAATAGTGAATATCAAAGCAATATTATATTCGACTCTGAAAAACAAATGGAAACTGAAAAGAGTTGTTGAGTCCCAAATAAACAACTTCGCCACAAAAGAATATCATTTTTTTATAGAACAACATTGACGATATTGACGTTTCAGATGTTGTAGTATATTAAACGACAAATATAGAACTACCTAAAACCTAATTTTAAACATTATGACTTTGAGGATGGTCAAGTTAAAAATATTTATTTTGTTGGTGATATTTGCGATGTTTGGCAATGTCAATGCTCTGGCTGAACGACTTTTGGCTGACCCGCTTACGCAGACTATTACTTTTGGTTCGCTAGCGCCAAAGACATATGGTGATGCAGCATTTGATTTAACCGCAACTGCTACTTCCGCACTTGATGTTACTTATGCCAGTAGCAACACTTCGGTAGCTACTATCTCGGGTAGTACGGTAACTATAGTAGGTGCTGGATCAACTACTATCACAGCCAGTCAGTCAGGTGATGTAAATTATGTCGCAGCCACTCCTGTAATACAGTCGCTGACTGTAAATCCTATACCGTTGACAATTTCCGGAGTCACAGTATCGGATAAGGTTTATGATGGAACCACTACAGCCACATTGTCTGGCGGCAGTTTGACAGGAATTATCAACTCAGATGATGTAACTCTGGTACTGGGTACCGGCACTTTTGATACAAAAGATGTTGGACCAAGTAAAGTCGTAACAGCCATCGGTTTTTCTTTATCAGGAGTAAAATCAGGAAATTATATTTTGTCGGGTCAACCTACCGGATTATCAGCAAGTATTACAATAGCGCCGCAGTCAATCACTTTCAATTCATTGCTAACCAAGACATATGGTGATACCCCATTTGCATTAACAGCTACAGCAAGTTCTACTCTTCCGGTTACTTATGCCAGTAGCAATGAAACGGTAGCTACCATCTCGGGTAGTGCAGTTACTATTGTAGGCGTAGGCTCAACTACCATCACAGCCAGTCAGTCAGGTAATTCAAATTATTCGGCAGCACCAACTGTAGATCAAACGCTAACCGTGTCAAAGGCCACGCCTTTAATTTCGAATTTTGGCAATCTCTCTAAAAACTATGGAGATGCAAGTTTTGCGTTATCAGCCAGTTCAACCAGTACTGGAACTTTTACTTACAGTAGCAGTAATCTATCAGTAGCCACTGTTTCGGGCAATACGGTTACGATTGTTGGGTCAGGAACTACAACGTTGACTGCAACTCAGAGTTCGGATAATAATTATCTTGGAGGATCAGCAACAGCAACTTTGACAGTTGGAGCAGTTAGTCAGACTATTACTTTTGGTTCGCTAGCGCCAAAGACATATGGTGATGCTCCTTTTTTATTAACGGCTACTGCCAGTTCAACTCTTCCGGTTACTTATATCAGCAGCAACACTGCGGTAGCTACTATTTCAGGTAGTACGGTAACAATAATCGGTGCAGGTTCAACTACCATCACAGCCAGTCAGGCAGGTAATTCCAATTATTCTGCAGCAGCAACTGTTGATCAAACGCTAACCGTGTCAAAGGCCACGCCTTTAATTTCGAATTTTGGCAATCTCTCTAAAAGCTATAGTGACCCGACTTTTACTTTATCCGCAACTTCAAACAGTACCGGAACATTTACCTACACCAGCAGCAATTTATCGGTAGCTACCATCTCGGGCAATACAGTTACGATTTTAGGGTCTGGAAGTACAACCCTGACAGCAACCCAGAGTTCGGATAATAATTATTTGGGAGGATCAGCAACAGCAACTTTGACAGTTGGAGCAGTTAGTCAGACTATTACTTTTGGTTCGCTAGCGCCAAAGACATATGGTGATGTTGCATTCCCCTTAACCGCTAGTGCCAGTTCATCTCTTCCTGTTGCTTATATCAGCAGTAACACTGCTGTAGCTACCATCTTAGGTAGTACGGTAACGATTGTCGGTGCAGGGTCAACTACCATCACAGCCAGTCAGTCAGGAAATTCCAATTATTCTGCAGCAGCAACTGTTGATCAGACGCTAACCGTGTCCAAGGCCACGCCTTTAATTTCGAATTTTGGCAATCTCTCTAAAAGCTATGGTGACCCGACTTTTACTTTATCCGCAACTTCAAACAGTACCGGAACATTTACCTACACCAGCAGTAATTTATCAGTAGCTACCATCTCGGGCAATACAGTTACGATTTTAGGGTCTGGAAGTACAACCCTGACAGCAACCCAGAGTTTGGATAATAATTATGTTGGAGGATCAGCAACAGCAACTTTGAATGTAGGAACTA
>Ga0302215_10000835_pt1 | contig 22390 bp, 16 predicted proteins | sample II_Fen_N3_1_FD_194580 | JGI IMG/M metagenome (GOLD analysis project Ga0302215, IMG submission 194580) | Peat permafrost microbial communities from Stordalen Mire near Abisko, Sweden - II_Fen_N3_1 | ecosystem: Environmental > Terrestrial > Soil > Wetlands > Permafrost | place: Sweden: Abisko... | reverse complement strand
TGTGTCAACTATTTTGAAATTGATGGACAGATTGTAGCAGGTTGCATTTCAACAATAGTAAATAAAGGAATATTCATTCATGTGATTGGGTTTGATAATAATTTTGCTAAAAACAATGTTGGTGAGATATGTGTTTTCCAGTTAATTCAAAACTCTATTGAAAAAGGGTTGACAACTATTCATTTTTTATGGGGAGAAACCGAATTAAAAAATAGATTACTTGCTAAACCTCATTTGTTATTCTCTTATTTGATTTTCAGAACTCTTTCATTGGATTACATTATTAGTAAATTTAAAACAAAGTGTCGTCATACTTATATCCACTTTAAACAATCAAAATATACTTTACCTTTTAGAAATGGAATTAAATTCATTGAAAAAATATTTTTAAAAAGGAAATGACAACTTAATAAGATTTAGATGTGTTTTAATGAGGCATTTATAATGTGAACAAGTTCATAGCTTTATATAAACAGAAGATGATTAAGTGAGATTTTGATGAAGCTTGATTTATAATAGCAGAAAACTATTTGTTAGTATTTTGACATTGTTCTTCTGGATTTAAAATTATAACCAAAACTATTTTTTTAAAATGGAACAAGTAGAAAATTTAGCCCCAATTTGCCTTTTTGTTTATTGCCGTCTTGAAGAACTGAAACTAACAGTGAAATCCTTACAAAATAACAGATTAGCTACAGAAAGTCAATTGTTTATTTTTTTAGACGGGCCTGCGAATTTAGATGATAATCATAAAGTAGGAGAAGTAAAAGAATTTATTCATACAATAAATGGTTTTGCAAAAGTAACAATCTATGAAAGTGAAGTAAATAAAGGATTAGCCAATTCTATTATTTCGGGGGTAAGTAAAATGTTGAAGAAATTCGAAACTGTAATAGTACTGGAAGATGATTTGATTTTAGCAACAAATTTCCTGTGCTTCATGAATCAGGCTTTGAATTATTATGCCGATAAAAAAAGAATCTTAAGCATCTCAGGATATGCTTTTAATCTAAAGTATCCTGATAATTACAACTATGATGTAGCACTTTCGATACGAGCATCTTCCTGGGGGTGGGCTACGTGGAAAGATCGATGGTTCGTAATCGATTGGGAATTGAGCGACTATTCATCATTCAAATGGAATTTAATCAAACAATATTATTTTAACCGGGGTGGAAGTGATTTATCACATATGCTATCCCGAAGAATTAAAGGTTTAATTGATTCATGGGCCATCCGTTTTGTATATCATCAATATAAGCATAATTATTTGGATGTTTTCCCCATTGTATCCAAAGTGGTAAACAATGGGTTTAGTTCTGAGGCAACGCATACAAAATTCAGAAGTGAGAGATTTGAAACGCTGTTGGATGTTTCTGAACAATATGCTTTTACATTCTTAGACACAATTGAAGAAGATAAATCTATCACCAATCAATTCTATCACCATTATTCACTATCTAATCGGATAAAAGATAAACTGTTACACATGTTATGGAAGATAAAAAAATAATTGTTACAACCAGTTGGGATGATGGCTATGCGCTTGATGTCAGAATAGCAGAATTGCTTGAAAAATATAACCTGCAAGGTACATTTTATGTCCCGATCAGGAATAAAGAACATTCGGTTATGAATACTACTACATTGGCCGGAATTTCAAGTCTGTTTGAAATAGGAGGTCATACGGTAAACCATATTTATCTTAATACTCTGAATAAAGATAAAGCCAGAACTGAAATTTTTGAATGCAAAACAATTTTAGAAAACCGGATTGGTAAGAAAGTTGATGCCTTTTGTTTCCCGGGCGGTAAATTCTCACAACGTGATATTGATTACGTAAAAGAAGCCGGCTATTTATTCGGACGAACAACCCGGTTGTTGCATACTTCAATTGAATTAAATCATAACTTGATGGATACTACTGTTCAGGCCTACAATCACAGCAGTATTGTATTAATCAGGCATTGTATGAAACACACATACCTACTTCCAATCATTCAAAATATTATGTTTTATAAAGGGAACAAAAATTTCCCTAAATTAGCTGAGAATTTCATAAACAGAATGATCTCTACAGGTGGTGTGTTTCATTTATGGGGTCATTCTTGGGAAATTGAACAATTTGGACTTTGGAAAGAATTAGAAATGCTTTTCAAGTTACTTGCTTTTAATAATGAGATAGCCTACTTAAATAATACGGAATGTTGGAATTCATTGCGGAAAGGCAATGAATTTTTAACTGCAAAGGACTAAAAGAACTAAATATTTAAATACATTTTACTTTAAAATGATAAAATCAAGATACCTAAAGTAAGAATCTTATGAAAAATGATGTTCTATTCAGTTAAATTTAATTTTTGAAATTGGCTATTATTCTCTAACAACTACATCTCTTAAAAATTTAAAATGAAAATATTATTTGTATTACATTATCCACCACCCATTCACGGAGCTGCTGCCATTGGATTGCAAATTATTGAAAGTAAAGTAGTAAATGATACTTTTGATTGCAAATATATAAATTTGGGGACATCCATAACAATTAACGAAATTGGAGGAAAAAGTTTTATAAAGGTGTTTCGTTATATTTCAATTTTCAGTCGAATGTTTTGGGAATTGATTTCAAACCGGCCTGACCTTTGTTATATATCAATAACTTCAAAAGGAACACCATTTTATAAAGATGCAACCCTGGCATTTCTTGTTAAATTGTTTGGCGTTAAATTGATTTATCATTTTCATAACAAGGGGGTTAGTTTGAGACAGGATAAGTTTGTAGATAACTTGTTATATCGATTAACATTTAAAAATTCAAGTGTGATCCTGTTATCGAAGTATTTATATCCTGATATTCAAAAATACGTTCTTAATGATCAGATCTGGTATTGTCCCAATGGAATACCTGATGTTGTTATAAATAAACACATTAATAATGACAAACATGTGGTTAATCTGCTCTTTTTATCAAACCTGATAGAATCAAAGGGTGTATTTATTCTGTTGGAAGTTTGTAAAATATTGCAAGACAAAAAACTTGACTTTCAATGTACTTTTGTAGGTGGTGTTGGTGATATAAGTGAACAACAGTTTCAGTCTAAATTACAGGCACTTAAAATTGAAAATTCGGTAAATTATGCCGGTAAGAAATTTGGCAAGGACAAGGAATTATTTTTCACAAATACAGATATTTTTATACTCCCCACTTTAAATGATTGTTTCCCTTTGGTTTTACTGGAAGCAATGCAATATTCAATCCCTGTTATATCAACTTTTGAAGGAGGAATCCCTGATATTGTTGAAGAAGGTGTTACAGGGTTTTTAGTTCCTCAAAATAATGTAGAAGCATTAGCCGAGAAGTTGGAGATCCTTATCAGAGATCAGGAACTGCGAATTCATATGGGTACCGCAGCAAGAAATAAATTCGAAACAGAATTTACACTCACTAAATTTGAAATGAGATTTAAAAATATACTTCAACAAGTTCTAAAAATCAACTAGTGAAATTTTGAATCATAGAAATTCACTTAATAAATCATATTAGAAAATACATTACTGAAGTGAATGGTATTCTTTTTTATAAATCTGACCATATAACTGAAAATAGGCAGATAACGAATATGATACGATCGTTTAATCTGAAAATTATATGTGAAATGTATGTAAGTGATGACTACTCTCAAATAGACATACACGACGACCAAATGAAGGTTCGGCTAAATATTACCCTACATTTTTTCATCTCAATCATATATATATTCAGACTATGAATTAAACGGGCTGAACAGAACATGGGAAATTACCCCGCTTTGACCTCTGCAATGCCGTTTAAAGGAGTTTTAGGCGACAATGGGTATAATTCATGTAAAACGAAAATAAGCAGGCAAAAATGGCTTGTATGATTTTATTTTATTTTGTTCAATTTGCCTGCATGCCATATTTTATTTGTCAATACTGTTGAAAATACGATTAATCGATATTAATGAGGTCGATCCAGTAAAAAAAAATGATACATTGTTTTCACACTGCTTTTATAAAATATGTTCATTATGAATTTGTTACGTCAAACGAATTTGAGTTTATGACCTGATTGAGGACTATGCTTTAATTACTGCACGAAAAGTGTAGGATATTAAATTTGATGCTTTTCCTGATTTCAACTTAAAGAAAGCATTCTTTTATGGATGTATTTGATCTATACGAGTCTGATATTTATTTATTTCATTTTTAATATTTAATCAATTTAACTGAATTGGCAGAAGTGATAACTAAAAATCCTGATATGCTTCAATTTAGTTGAAAATAAATGGGAAAAGTAGATTTTATGAAGGTCTGTTTAAAATGTTAGAGAAATATTGGTTTGTGATAATTTATTCAACGAGATTGAAATGAAAATAATATAAAAATGTAATGATTATAAACTAATGAATAATAAATGTGTTATAGGATAAATAACATATCTACAAACTCATTATAAAATATAATTATGTTACAAAATTACACATTATATAATCAGCCATTAAATACAATACAACAACCAAAAGTACTTATAAATACCCTTAATGCGCATTCTTTTAATACGTCAATAGCTGATGTTGATTTTAAAAAAGCACTTCAATATAGTTATATTCTTTTACCTGATGGTATCAGTGTCGTGTGGGCAAAGCGTATGTTGACGGGAGAGAAAATACAAAAGATTGCAGGAGCTGATTTATTTTTTTATGAGATGGATCGTATTAATGTTATTGGTGGTACCTGCTTTTTTCTTGGAAGTTCAGAAAACATTTTACAGTTGATTCGCAAAAGAGCAGCAATAGAATATCCCAATGTCCGGATTCATAGTTATTCTCCACCCTATAAAAATGAGTTCAACGAGGAGGATAACAAAACAATGATTGATATGATTAATTCGGTGCAACCTGATGTGCTTTTTGTTGGCATGACCGCACCAAAACAGGAAAAATGGGCTTATCAGCATTTTACCGAGCTTCAGGTTGGGCATGTATGTTGCATTGGTGCAGTCTTCGATTTCTATGCCGGAACTGTTAAACGTGCTCCGGAATGGGTGATAAAAATTGGGTTTGAATGGTCATATCGTTTAATTAAAGAACCTCGAAGGATGTGGAAGAGATACCTGATTGGTAACGCAAAATTTATCGGTTATTTATTGATGGAGATTGAAGTAATGATTGAAAAACAAATAAGTAATAATTAAAACATTATACGGCACACATTGAATGTGATTATTTGAAATTCTATTCTCTTTTATTTTTTTTTAATTCTTAATTATGAAATCTCAAGAAACAGAACTCAAAATTTTTTATTTAGCTATTGATTTGATAATCATGAATATTTCAATTTTATTCATATTCTCAATTTATAATAGCTTTCACCAATTAAACATACCTGACAAGAGTATTTATCTGTTACTTTTGAATTTATCCGAAGTAATTACTTATTCAGTATTTTCAAGACGTAATCTGTATTTACACGACTATTTTTCTAACCGGGTAAGTCGAATTACAAATCGCACATTGATTTTTATTTTAGTGGCTTTTATTTTAGCTCATTTAATATTACCCGGAGATATTTCAAACTTGTTTTTATTTGAGTGTACAGTTCTTTTCTATATCGGGAAGGTTGTTTTTTATTATTTCCTTTATAGTTATCTGAAATTCAGACGTTCGAAAGGGTTTTATGTACATCGGGTTTTTATTATCGGTATGAATGATATGAGTATTTTTTTACGTCATTTATTAAATAACAACTTAATGTTAGGATACGAATTTATTGGATATATTTCCGATAAACCGGAAGCAGGTGATGATGTGCTTGGTACAATGGATGAATTAACTACGCTGGTAACTCAACATAAAATAGATTTCCTTTTTGTTACAAATTCTGCGTATAACGACATAATGAAAAGCCGGGAATTACTTGCAATATGTAATAAAATTGGTGTCAGATTAAGATTTGTCCCTGAAAATCAGTATTGGTTTAAAAACAGCATGAATATGGAATCTGTTGGCTCATTAATGATATTCAATCCACAGGAAATACCATTAGATAATTTGCAGGCACGATTTTTCAAACGTCTTTTTGATATATTATTCTCCTCAATGGTTATCCTTTTTATTATCAGCTGGCTATTTCCTGTGCTTTGTATATTGGTAAAATTAAGTTCAAAAGGACCTGTTTTCTTTAGTCAAAAAAGGACAGGTATTAATAACAAAACATTCACTTGCTTAAAATTCAGGAGCATGAGAATGAATAATGATAGTGATGAAAAACAAGCTTCAGCAGGTGATGACCGGATCACTTCAATCGGTCGATTTTTAAGAAAATCAAACATCGACGAGTTTCCTCAATTTTTCAATGTATTTATTGGACAAATGTCAATTGTTGGCCCGCGTCCGCATATGTTGAAACATACCGAGCAATATTCAGAACTGATAGAATATTACCGTGTCAGGCACTATGTAAAACCGGGAATAACCGGTTGGGCACAAGTGAACGGGTATCGTGGAGAAACCGATAAACTTTGGAAAATGGAAAAGCGTGTGGAATATGATATGTTTTACCTCGAAAACTGGACTTTTTGGTGGGATCTTAGAATTATCTTATTGACTCTGATTGGTAAAAAAGCATATCTAAATGCTCTTTAAAAAACTTTTTATGAATGTTCGATTTTGCAAGTACTTAAAACATATTTGTAATTATTAACTCATTTTATTGGTATGAATTAGCGGCTGAAATTGTGTTCGATTCATGTCTCCCAAAACAGAAGAATAAGCATACTAATGAAAGATGATTTATCATTGACATGATCTAAAATTATTATATTCTAAGATATGCATTAATAAAATTAATATTTTCTGTATTGGATTTTAGAAATCAAATAATACCATGTGTTTCATTTATTCACTGAATTAATAAAGTTATTTAATCAAAATCATTAATTCAGGAATCCATCATAAAGACGGCAATAACAGTTGTAGACTGATATTACTTTTTTTATGATGGGTTCTTTTGTACGGTTTAATATCTATACATTTATATAATTTAGATATTTATTCAACCGATGACTTCCAACCCATTCTAAAACTTTCGGATTTAAATGATATCCAACTGAATCCCCCCAAAAAAACTTTAATTCAATTTTGATGATGGTGGATCAACATTCTCCGGTTCTACACGTTAAACTTTATTCAAATTCAAATTAAATCAGAGTTGTTATGTCTTTAAATTCTGCATTATTAAAATCGATAAATACCACTTAAATAATTCATTTTAAAGAAAAATAAAAATATATGCTTTTTATAATGTTTATTGATTTGAAATTTCTTTTATATAGTGAATATATGATGAAATTTACTCACATTTAGTATTAATTAACTTTCCAAATAAATTGAAAATCGAAGATTTAATTAATTAATTTTATGTTTGTATATTCTTAAAATGCGTTATCAGAAATGTTGACAATTCGTCAAGATGCTCATTCTATCGTATAATGTAAGATTATATATGACTTTAAAGAGTGAACAAATATGACAAGAAATAAAAATACTATTACACATTAAAAATAATATATTACAAAATAAATGATATTTTAAAAACATTTATGCATCGATTAATGTTATAGATTAGCTATTTTGGATACGCTGTATTTTGATAAATTAACAGCGGAAATTATTTTATAAATAATAATATTAAGATATAAATAATAAAATCTAAAAAACTTATGAAGTTATATTATTTTTTATTCATCTTTAAAAGAAATAGCTATGTTACAGAACTACAAGTTGTTCGATCAACCTTTAAACTCCATCCAACAGAAAAAGGTACTTATTAATACTATAAATGCCCATTCTCTGAATACTTCAAATGATGATGACATTTTTAATAAAGCACTTAAAAACAGCAATGTGCTCTTGCCTGATGGCATCAGTGTGGTGTGGGCAAAGAGAATGTTGTCTGGCGAAAAAATTCAAAAGATAGCCGGGGCAGATTTATTCTATTATGAAATGGAGCGGATAAATACAATCAGAGGTAAGTGTTTCTTCCTTGGAAGTACAGATTCAGTTTTACAGTTGATACGCGAAAGGTCGGCAAAAGAATTTCCCAATGTTCAGGTTTTCAGTTACTCACCGCCTTATAGGCCGGTATTCAGTCCGGATGAAAGTAAAGTAATGATTGATAAGGTGAATGAAGTTAAACCGGACGTGCTTTTTGTTGGAATGACAGCTCCAAAACAAGAAAAATGGGCATCCCAGAATTTCAACCAGCTTTTAGTTGGTCATGTTTGTTGCATAGGTGCGGTCTTTGATTTCTATGCAGGAAAAATAAACCGAGCTCCAAAATGGATGATTAAGATGGGAATCGAATGGTTATATCGCTTAATTAAAGAGCCACGACGCATGTGGCGTCGATATCTGATTGGTAATTTAAAATTTATTGTCTATTTATTAATGGAAATTGAAGTTAATATTGAAAAGCACATTTCTATAAAAATTAATTAAAACCAAAAAAAATAACAATTCCAGATTCGAATTTTTCATATGAATTTATATCACTTTAGGGTTATTTATTCTTTTGTCTTGTACTGATAAAACTTACCTACTATGAAATCAATTGAAACCGAACTTAAATTTTTGTATCTGTTTTTTGACCTTATTATTTTGAATTTAGCTTTCTCAATTATTTATTCAATTAATCCAATCTTAAAAGAACTGGATACACAGGATAAAAGTTTATATCTTTTATTGCTGAATTTGTCTGTATTAATTGTTAACACGCTATTTTCAAGAAGGAATCTTTATTTGCATGATAATTTTTCAAACAAGGTTGTTCAATTAACAAATCGAATACTTTTTTTTGTAGCAATAATGATTCTACTGGCTTATCTGTTTTTATTTAAACGCTTATCTGTTTTGTTTTTACTGGAGTGTACCATAATTTTCTATATTTGTGAACTGATTTGTTATTATTTTTTATATAGTTATTTGAATTTCAGACGAAATAAAGGTTTTTTTGTTCACAAGGTACTAATTATTGGATTGAATGATATGAGCATTTTTGTTCGACATTTATTGAATAACAATCCAATGCTGGGATATGAATTTATTGGATATATTTCTGAAAATAAAGAGGATAATCAACATGTATTGGGTACCATTGATGATTTAGTTCCCTTAATTTCTCAGAATCAGATTGATTTTGTTTTTGTAACTAACGCGGTTTATAATGATCTGAATAAAAGCAAAGAATTGCTTACAACTTGTAATAAGATTGGCGTCAGATTAAGATTCATTCCTGAAAATCAATTTTGGTTTAAAAATGTAATGAATACTGAGTCAATCGGAACATTGGCGGTATTCAATCCACAGGAAATACCGTTGGATTATTTAGGAGCACGGTTCTTAAAGAGGTTATTTGACATATTTTTTTCTTCCCTGGTCATCTTATTTATTATAAGTTGGTTATTCCCGATTTTATATATATTGATAAAGCTAAATTCCAAAGGGCCGGCTTTTTTTCGTCAAAAGCGGACAGGAATAAATAACAAAATATTTACATGTATAAAATTCAGAAGTATGTGTTTAAATGATGAAGCAGATGTAAAACAAGCTTCATCCGGGGATAATCGTATTACTGCATTAGGAAAGTTCCTTCGTAGAACGAGTATTGATGAATTTCCTCAATTTTTTAATGTATTATTGGGACAGATGTCAATTGTAGGACCGCGACCACACATGTTGAAACATACCGAACAATATTCAAAGTTGATTGAATACTATAAGGAAAGGCTATATGTAAAACCAGGTATTACCGGCTGGGCTCAGGTAAGTGGATTCAGGGGCGAAACCGATGAGCTGTGGAAGATGGAAAAACGTGTTGAATATGATATGTTTTATCTAGAAAACTGGACATTTTGGTGGGATGTGAAAATTATTATAATGACAATATTTGGTAAGAATATTTTTAAGAAAGTCCCATAATTCATATTATAAACGATTGAATTAATTCTAAGTAAAATTATTATCACAGGATAAAACATATCAGAATAAAAATAACTTAAAAAAAAACCAACCGACATAGTAATTATGTCGGTTGGTTGAAAAAAAAGATAAACCATTTGTTTCTTAATAAACAGAATACTAAGATGATATGGTCTTTTCTATTGTGATTGACTGGAACATTCTAGTGTGATTTTTACACAATCACAATTTTAAAGGTGATACTAAGAATTATTATTTTTCAATTATTATTTTTCTGTTTTCAGTTATATTTCCTGAATCTGAGATTTGAACAATGTAAATTCCATTTGCAAGATTTCGAGTATCTATTTCCATATTTGTTCCTTTAATAGATTGTTCTAATGTTTTTTGTCCTTTGATATTAAAAATGACTATTGAACCATTAAATTCATGATTGGATGGAGCCTCTATAGTCAGATGATCAGTTACCGGATTAGGATAAATTTTAATGCCGCTTTCTGCAGGAGGTAAAACTACATCTGTAATGACGGCCTGTGCTCTTCCAATAATTTTTACAGGAAGAATTGATGAATTTAAGTTTTTGTTATACGCATTTGTACTCCAACCATATACATCTCCACAAAGTCCGTTATTTAGAAGATTATTTAATTGACCATCCATATACGTAAAATTAACTTCATTATTCATTATAGTATCTGAAGAACAATCAATTGGATATTGCTTGTAGGCAGAAAGTCCAATATTACTGAATGCTTGTTGCTTACCATATATTTTATTGTTCTTTATTGATATGTGATTTCCACTCGCAATTGTTATACCGTATTGACCCGGATCAACTAAAATATTATTCTGAACAAGTATATTTGAACCACCCTGATCACCAGTCATAATTCCACCCCCTGAATTAGAAGGTCCGCCACCCCGTATCCAATTTCCAACCACTCGAATCGGATCACCTGCTATTCCATTGGACATAAATAAATTGATTTCGTCTTCAGGATTACTTTGTCCCGGTATATTTTCCCCTACATTATAACTTATACTGTTTCCTCCTCCATAAACTTCAGCAAATTGAGCCATTTGTCCACGTGGACCCGGACCTATTACATTCTTTACATCATTATAATTGACTTTTATTCCAGTACTTTTGACAGCCTCAACCCCTGTACTAACTGAATCCATTGAGCAGTTTGTAACTGTGATATTCGTACAATTGTACAAATAAACTCCTTCTTCTTTAGAAGATCCTAACTTGCAATTTTGAATTGTGATGTTCGAGCAATTGGTGAGTGAGATACATTTCCCGGAAGGATTCGAGATTGCCAACATACTAATGGTTTGGTTGCTTATACCAGTCCATACTTTTGGTGATGATTTCGTATAAGGTCCACTATAAGCCGATCCCTGACCATACGAATTAAATTGGAAAATTAACATGAACATCCCAATAAATAGAATTTGTTTTTTCATGATTCTGAAATATTACTGATTGATTTTTATTAGACAAATATACTTATAAGCAAAACATATTCAGGCGATTACAATACCATGTAATTTGTTTTACTGGCTGTAGAATTAATTACAGCTATCTTATTGGATATAAATCAAGCCGGCAATATTAAAATATACAAAATTTGTTTCAATCATACTTTAATAATGTAGAACTTGCAAAAAAAAATGGAAAAAGAAAAAAAAGGCTAAGGTTTTAAGCTGATTTTGCTTAAGGTCGGAAAAATTTCCGGGCAATAACTCGAATAACTATTACATGCAATTAAATAATATTGTATTGATAATTATTGAAATGCATTTATTACCTGTTGAATCTTTAAATTAAAACAAAAAAAATAATGAAAAATTAAATTATTTACTCTCTAAATTATTGAATATTAACCACATTGTATGAGTTTTATCCATTTCTAAATATGAAATTCTGTGAGAAATTTTACACGTGTTTGAAAATTAATACTATAAAAAATAATATTGACTACGAATAGATCTTAAAATATTGATTTGTTGTCTTTAACGCATAAATAATTCTTTATTCATTTAGAATTATCTATGTTATTATGATGATAATAGATTGGATTTTATTTTATTGAAACTCATTAATTGCGTTTCCAGATTTAATTCATTTAATAGTTTGAAACAGTAGCAATTTAAATGAATAAAAGAAAAAGGACATAATATTCATTAGTCTATTTGAAATCGATTAGCGAAATTTAGAATATCAGGAATTATTTCTTCCCTACAATTATTTTTCGGACATCGACAACATTGTTATTATTTATGACTTTTACAATGTAAACTCCCATTGCAAGGGTACTGGTGTCAATATTTGTGATGCTTTTATTAATAGATTGATTCACCATGATCTGTCCTTTTACATCGTAAATGATTACGTTCTCTGTGTTTGGTGTAGGTGCTGTTACAATTAAACCATGTGCATAGTCCGGATTTGGATATATCTTAAAAGTTTGAGCAGATATTGGTTTAGGAGGGATTGCTATTGTATCTACTTGTGCTGCTCTGCCTATGATTTTTGAGGGAAGAATTGTTGAATTTAAGTTGGGATTATAAATATTTGTATTCCAGCCAAATACTTCACCACAACCTCCGTTATTTAAAAGGTTATTTAATTGACCATCTTTATATGTGAAATTGACTTCGTTATTCATAATAGTGTCTGATGAACAATCAATTGCATACTGCTTATAAGCAGAAAGACCTATATTGCTGAAGGTTTGTTGTTTTGAGTAAATTTTGTTGTTCTTGATTGAAATGTTATTTCCACTTGCAATTGTAATACCATATTGCCCGGGGTCGACAAGGATATTATTTTGTACAAGAATATTGGATCCTCCTTCATCACCAGTCATAATTCCACCACCGGAGTTTGAAGGTCCACCTCCACGAATCCAGTTTCCAACTATTCGAATTGGATCTCCCGGAAGTCCATTGGACATAAACAAACTGATTTCATCTTCGGGAGAACTTTGTCCAGGTATATTTTCGCCTATATTATAACTAATACTGTTCCCACCTCCATAAACCTCAGCAAATTGTGCCATTTGTCCACGTGGAATAGGACCTAATACATTCTTCACGTCATTATAATTGACTTTTATTCCTGTACTTTTAACGGCTTCAACACCTGTACTAACAGAATCCATTGAGCAGTTTGTAACTGTGATGTTCGTACAATTGTACAAATATACTCCTTCATTCTTAGAAGGTCCTAACTTGCAATTTTGAATTGTGATATTCGAGCAATTGGTAAGTGAGATACATTGCCCGGATGGATTAGAGATTGCTAACTTTGAAATTGTTTGGTTACTGATTCCATTCCATATTATTGGAGATGAATTTGTGAAAGAACCGCTATATGTTGAACCCTGTCCAAAAGAATAACATTGAATCATGAGTATAAATATTGCTATTATTGCTATTCGTTTTTTTATTTCTACCATTTTAATACATTGTTTTTTTACAAATAAGAATTCTTACTTTTGTATCTCTGATAAAGAAACAGTGGTGTAATTAATTATTTGTTGAATTATTATTATTTTTTACTACTTATATTCCTTATAAAATGGGAATTCAATGAGTTATTTTTATAATCATGTAGTATTGATTAATAAGTTCTATAGTTATTTAGTATCTTGCGGATACGAATATATTTATTAAAAGATAAAACTAATTTGGAATATATATTTATTCCCAAATTTTATTTTAAAGAAATGAACTATATTATCAATAGTTTTGTTTAATGTAATGTTACAGGTATTTTCATCTTAAAGAGATAATAAAACGAATGAAGTTTGATTTTATTTTTTGAAATTCTATTTTCATAATTATTTTAAGATTATTTGTAATATTTTTTTTTCAAATTTCTTAAATAAGTATGAAATATTCTTTGAATTAATCAATGATAAAACATTTAAATACATTGAAATTCAACATTGTATGGTAGAATCCAAATGCTATAATTACAATCAGTTTAATGATTCTCTATTATTTAATTTTGACATTTAAACAATCTTAATTTTCAAAAAAAGCTCAGATTGACTAAATTATTTCCAAAACAGTATACTGTTAACAATAAAGGTACTCACCCGAATCAAAATTAAACACACATTTTTCATCTGTGATTTCTAGGAAATAAGCATAATTAGACCTGACCAGCATAAGTGTAGAGAGAGTATTTATCTCTCAGATATAAAGAAGTATAAATTTCAATGAATAAGAAACATTTTCATAATTTTGACAACCTAGACTTTAAATCATTTGTTTAAAAGAAGATCATACTTTAAAGAATGAAAGTTAGCATTGATAAAAATTTGTTGCTCTGTACCTTAAAAAGATGAAAAAGAAATATACAATTGAAATTCAGTAATATGTAATTAATAGTTTGTTTAAAATTACATACCGGCACGTTTTATTGAATTTCATTTATATGCATTATTTTAAATAGTCGCAACTTTTCAATTTAAATTGTGAGAACATTTTTGATTAAAAATTAAATTACTTACTGTTTTTTGCATCTCCCGATTATTTTATCAGGAAGAATAGAAGAATTTAATGTAGGATTGTAAAAATTTGTTTTCCAACCAAATACTTCACCACACCCTCCATTATTTAATAAATTATTTAACCGACCATCTTTATATCTGTAATTGACTTCATTGTTCATAATGGTATCCGAAGAACAATCAATGGGATACTGTTTGTAAGCTGATAGCCCAACATTACTGAAAAATTGTTTCTTAGCAAATATCTTATTATTTTTGATTGAAATATTATGTCCACTGGCAATTGTAATACCATATTGTCCGGGATCTACAAGAATATTGTCTTGTACTAAAATATATGATCCACCTTTATCCCCGGTCATTATTCCCCCACCTGAGCTTGAAGGACCACCGCCACGAATCCAGTTTCCCATTACTTGTATAGGATCACCAGCAATTCCATTTGTCATGTACAAACTTATTTCATCTTCCGGATTACTTTGTCCCTGTATATTTTCACCAATATTATAATTGATACAGTTACCTCCACCATAAACCTCTGCAAATTGTACCATTTGTCCACGGGGTCCAGGACCTTGTACATTTTTCACATCATTATAAGTGATTTTTATACCTGTACTTGAGACTGCAAAAACTCCAGTATCTACTGAATCCATTGAACAATTCGTTACTGCTATACTCGAACATTTGTATAAATAAACGCCTTCTTCTTTTGATGGTCCTAACTTGCAATTCTGGATAGTAATATTGGTACAATTGGAGAGTTTTATGCAATGCCCGATTGGATTTACTATTTCTAACCCACTGATTATTTTGTTATGAACATTATTCAGTATTATTGGCGAAGAAACTTTATATGGTCCGCAGTATGAGGAACCTTGACCAAAGGAAAAGCAAAAGAAAATGAAAAAAAACGATACGTTTAAAACAATATGTTTTTTCATATTATTCTAATTAATGATTGGGTTGAAATAATATTAGCTTATAAAATGAAATATTTCACTGTAATACAAATTTCTATGTTTTCTCGAAATTAAAAAAATATTATTTATTCTTATAAAACAGACTAATTATAACGCCTTTTGTTAATAAGAACAGAAAATTAAATTTTTTATTTTCAACAGATTCACTAAAAGATTGTAATAGTAATATAAAATTGTCGATATTTCTGTGATTAAAGAAAGAAATATTGAATTTACAGGAAATTTTAATCAATTTTAAAACCATCAATTTGAATTAATCGACAGGAAAATATTTTAAATAAATTAGGTTAAGCTGTTTATACTAAAAAATTCAAACCAAGTTTTATAAAATAAACTTCAATCCAATTTTGTAATTGCACTATTCAGTTTTTTTCTCCATTGCCTATATCCTACTACAGCCATAATTGTATAAATTAAAAATAAGGCTGAAGTGAGGTATAAACCTTTGTAGATGAATAGCCCTGTAGCAATCCCATCGGCTACTATCCACACCAGCCAATTTTCAATTAACTTACGGGCAAGCATCCATGTTCCAATAACACTCAACATACCCACTAATGAATCAGCTTTAGGAATGGTTGAATCGGTGAATTTAGCAAGTATTAAATAATAAAGGAAATATATAACTAATGAAAACAGAGCAAGTCTAAAAAATAATCGGTGAGATATCTTTGTAGCAGGTAATTCATCATCTGAATCAGGTTTCCCATATTTCCAGTTTAACCATCCATATATACTGATTACCAGATAATAAAATTGTAAACTCATGTCTGCATAAAATTTTGTCTGAAAGAAAACTATAATATACAAAGCAGAGGATAAAAATCCAAAAATCCAAAGACTTACTTTTTGCTTTATGGATAAATAGAGATAAATCAAACTCAATAAAACACCTGCAATTTCTATCCAATTTGTATAAATGTATGTAAATATCATATTCAATATTTTTTTAAAGTGCGAAATTATACAAAGGATTATTTTAAATAAAGGAAAGAGTAACAGGAATTTAATTCCTGTTACTCTTTAAAATTATTGACTTATCAAATGATGAATACTGATTGCTAAACTCTTTTTACTTAAGTATTTTTTCAAATGCTCCCGGAGTATGTAATATCTCAACAGCTTTTTGTAACGATTCGTTATCGGCATCCATGATTTGGTAATATTCATTCATTTCCCACAAATCCCTTGCAATTAAAGCTTTCAACTGAAGTTTAATAAGTGGTTTTGAAATAGCATACTGAGCTGTATCAATTTTTATTTTATCCTTTTCGGCCTCACTGATAAGAAGTTTTAGAAATGATTCATCAACTTCATAATCCTTTTTAAATTTGTCGAATGTGGGGTATTTCTTTTTTAAATTTGTACGGTTTTTATCAATGTACTGAACACACACTTTATTTACAACTCCTCGGGCAACAATAGTACGATGAAAATCGGTAAAGCGTGTAGTATCCAATGGTACAAAAATATCAGGCATAATTCCACCTCCACCATAAACTGTGCGTTTTAAGTTAAGTGTCTGATAACGCAATGAATCCGGGAAATGAATGCTATCGGCATGAAGCAACTCACCTTTTTTGAAACGGTCAACTAAATCCATTTCGTATTTTTCATATCCACCTTTGTAGGATTTCTGTATACAGCGACCTGTTGGTGTGTAATAACGGGCTACAGTGAGACGTAACATCGAACCATCAATTAATGGGAACTGACGTTGAACCAGACCTTTACCAAAAGTCCTTCGACCCACAATAATTGCTCTGTCCCAATCTTGTAAAGCTCCCGAAACAATTTCACTTGCAGAAGCCGAATATTCATCAACCAGTACAATTACTTTTCCGGTTTCAAATATACCGGTACTTGTTGATTCAGCGACTGTCTTTGGTTGATTCAGACCCTGAGTATAGACAATCAGTTTATTTGCGGACAGAAATTCATCAGCAAGTTGAATTGCTGCATTTAAATAACCACCACCATTTCCCTGCAAACTAAGAATAAGTTTTGTCATTCCTTTTCCTTTAAGAGTGTTAAATGCCTTTTCAAATTCCTGAACTGTTGAATTCCCAAAATTATTAATCTTGATATAACCAATATCTTTTCCAATCATATAATTGGCATCAACGCTGTAAAGAGGGATTTTATCCCTGATTATTTTAAATTCCAATAATTCTTTTTTCCCACCACGGAGAATTTTCACGGTTACTTCAGTTCCTTTTGGTCCGCGTAAACGTTTAAAAATATCTGAATTCTGAATTTTTTTTCCATCAACTATCCCTGCTACTAAATCATTATTAATGTAAATAATACGATCACCAGGTAAAACACCAACTTTTTCGGCAGGGCAACCTGAAATGGTCTGGATTACTAAGAGTGTATCTTCCATTATCTGAAACTGAATACCAACGCCCTCAAAACTACCTTCGAGAGGTTCGTTCACGCGATCAACTTCTTCCTTTGGAATATATAATGAATGTGGATCTAATTCTTTTAAAATCGCTTCCAGAGTGTTCTCAACAATTTTTTTGTCATTTATGCTGTCGACGTATAAATTAGAAATAGCAGTCAGAGCATTTGTCAGTTTACGTTGTTGTGCCGATGAAAACCCTTGTGCAAAAAGTGCAGGTGTTAGAACAAAAAACAGGATGGGAAGAAATATTTTTTTCATTTTAATGTTAATTTTTAAACGAATGGCAAAGATACAAAAAAATCATATCTTGTTGACTTGCTTTAAAATTAATAAAGTAAAAGGATTATTCTTTTAACAATAATATTCAGGTAAGATGCCGCGTAAATGTTTTAATTAAGTTTTCACCTGCAATTAAATCATCTTCTTTACAATTCTTAATAGCTGAAATAAAGCGATAAATATTGCTTATCGGAATATGACTTTCATCCGTTTCTAAAAATATTTGATCAATAGGAGTGATACGTACACTTTCTTCATTGAAATGTTCCCCAAAAGAAAGTTTGAATCCTGTTTTTATTGCCTGTTTGGCAAGCTCCGGCTTGCCCCTGAATCCATGAATTATCCATGTTTGGTAAGGAATGAGTGTTTTTTTTAATTCGAAAAGTTCATTGAAACAACCTACACAGTGAATAATCAAAGGTTTCTGTACTATCTCTGAAAGTCTTATTTGTCGCTCAAAAATTTTTAGTTGTTCTTCAATTGAAACCTTACTGTTTTTATCAAGTCCGCATTCTCCTATAGCTACAAATCGGTCATCTTTTATCCATTCATTCATTTTATTCATTAATTCGTTCGAAAACTTATCTGCATACCATGGATGAAATCCTAGTGAAAACATGCCTTTGTCATTTGAAGTGAATATTTTATTCGCTTCACTGAAAGTGAGATTCCTGATTCCGTGAATGCTCGAATCAATGTCTGTATGAGAATGGATATCAACGTACATAGTTTTATCTTTTTTGAATAAAAACCCTTCCTTTCATTAATTATACTAATTCAGTTAAATCATAATACAGCAATATCCCTGGAATTACTTGTGCTAATTAATCTAATTCCAAAGAATCTTCAAGATGTTGTTTCAATGAATTGATATTTTATTCAATTCTAATTTAGTTATTATGGAATTTAAAAATGTAGCATATAGGGATGCAGGAGTTATTTTTTTTCTTTGCAGTAAAACGGACAGGCTTGTCGATAAATGTTTTATTTAAAAAGGCATATCCGGCAGTTAAATAATTATTGTTCACAAAGATATAGTTTTTCGTTGGAAATTTGTACCTTTGTACACCTGTTTAAGGTATAAAAAGATTAAAATCAAACACTTAAAATAAGATATGAATACAAACGAATTATTTAGCACTTTAAAGTACAAAGTGGCTGACATGTCGATGGCAGACTTTGGCAGAAAAGAAATTGAATTAGCAGAAAAAGAAATGCCGGGTTTAATGGCTCTTAGAACAAAATATGGACAGCTTAAACCATTGAAAAATGCCCGGATTATGGGATCGCTCCACATGACCATACAAACAGCAGTACTGATTGAAACTCTGGTTGAACTTGGCGCAGAAGTTCGTTGGTGTAGTTGTAATATATACTCAACCCAGGATCATGCTGCTGCTGCAATAGCTGCTACCGGCGTTCCAGTTTTTGCCTGGAAAGGTGAAACTCTTGAAGAATACTGGTGGTGTACACTTCAGGCCCTTACTTTCGAAGGACATAAAGGCCCGAATGTCATTGTTGATGATGGAGGAGATGCTACTATGATGATTCATGTGGGCGGTGCTGCTGAAAAAGATGCTGCTACTCTTGATAAACCTGCTGATGGTGATGATGAACGTTTGTTGTATGCAATACTTAAAAATGTATTGAAACACGACAGTACGATCTGGTCACGTATGATTCCTGAGATCCGAGGTGTATCAGAAGAAACGACAACGGGTGTACACCGTTTGTATCAAATGTTGCAGGAAGGATCTTTATTATTCCCTGCTTTTAATGTAAATGACTCAGTAACAAAATCTAAATTTGATAACCTTTATGGTTGCCGTGAATCATTGGCAGATGGAATAAAACGTGCAACAGATATTATGTTGGCAGGTAAAGTAGTGGTCGTTTGCGGATATGGTGATGTTGGAAAAGGTTGTGCTAAATCTATGTTGGCATATGGTGCCCGGGTAATTATCACTGAAATCGATCCGATTTGTGCTCTGCAAGCATCAATGGAAGGATTTAAAGTAACTACAATCGAAGAAGCACTTTGTGAAGGAAATTTATACGTAACCACTACTGGTAACAGGGACATAATTAGAATTGAACATATTGCAAAAATGAAAGATGGAGCAATTATCTGCAACATTGGTCATTTCGATAATGAAATTCAGGTTGAAAAACTTAAGAAATTCCCTGGAATAAAACTTGTAAATATCAAGCCTCAGGTAGATAAATATATTTTTCCAGATGGGCATAGCATTTTATTGCTGGCTGATGGTCGTTTGGTAAATTTGGGATGTGCTACCGGTCATCCATCGTTCGTAATGAGTAATTCATTTACCAATCAAACTTTGGCGCAAATCGAATTGTTCACTAAAGATTATGCAATCGATGTTTATCGTTTGCCTAAATATCTGGATGAAGAAGTTGCCCGGTTACACCTCGAACAATTAGGTGTTAAACTTACTGTACTTACACCCGAACAAGCTGCCTATATTGGTGTTGATGCTAAAGGTCCTTACAAACCAGAACATTACAGATATTAATTTATATTTGACAATTTGTATCCTGTATTGATATAAAAAAACCGTATTCAAATTATTGAATACGGTTTTTTTATTTTAGTCAGTCAACCAAGGCTTTTGGTCTTTGTCAGAATCATCTGATTCGTAACCTTATTCCAGGCTTTATATGTGTCTTGGGCTTAATTCCGTTTAATTTGCACAGGGATTTTACATTAGTACCGTTTCGTGCTGCAATTTTTTGTAAAGTATCGTGTTTCCTTACTTTATAGTATTTTGCCAACGGTGATACTTTTACTTCATGTTGATAGTAGAAGGTTTGTTTTTTAGTAATTAAATAGGTCCTATTCCTTACATGCCCTGTGGTGAAATCGATAATGTGGTTTGGATTAATGGCATTACCGATATAGCGTGTTTCAAAATGTAAATGCGGACCGGTGGAATGTCCTGTATTTCCACCAAATGCAATCAATTGACCGGCTTTTACATTTTGATTTAGCAACACCAGCACAGCTGATAAATGGCCATAAACGGTTTCTAACCCGTTGTTGTGACGAATGACAATATAATTCCCGTAACCTCTTGCTTCATAATCAATAATCCGAACTTTTCCTGAAAAAGCAGAACGGACAGAATCACCAACTTTTAATCTGAGATCAACTCCATAATGAAACCTGTAACGACGGGGTCCAAATTCCGAAGTAATCATACCATGAACTGGAACAAAAAAATTGGAACAATTAATCCGTACAGAATCCGGCAAGCTGTCAATTGGTATTTTATATGGATTTACATGATCACTTGTCCATATGTTGTTGTAGATGTCTTCGGCAGGATGATTTTCCATTAAATCATCCGAATTATCGTTCAGCATTTCATGATAAACGTTCACCGTATCCCTTTTTGGGATGAGTGAAAACCTGGATTGCTGAGACAGACAATTCAAAGTAGAAATTAAAAAAATAATTAATGAAATATATTGTTTAAATGAAGAAGACATAAAATACATTTAGGAATGCATATATTAGTATGCATAATTTATAAATCAATCATAAATAGAAATCAACCACTATATTTCATCATTAGCATATAAAAAGTTCGAAATCTCCTGATCAAACTCATAAATTTCGTTTTCAGTGAAAAATCGTGCCAATTCTTCTCTGGCATTTTCAACAGAATCTGAAGTATGGACAATATTCTCCTGAACACTCACGCTCAAATCACCACGAATCGTCCCTAATGCAGCTTCACGTCCGTTTGTTTTACCTGCCATCTCATGAACAATATGTACAACTTCAAGCCCTTTCCAGCAACAAACTATGACTGGAGTAATCATCATTGAATCTTTTATTCGTTTGAAGTAAGGTCGTTGGACCAAATGTGCATAATGATCGGCCAGAATTTCATCCGTCAGTTGCATCATTTTTATTCCACACAATTGCAACCCTTTTTGTTCGAATCGATGAATTACTTCTCCGATTAACCCTCTTTGAATTGCACCGGGTTTAATAATTACTAGTGTTTTTTCCATGTTATTAGGGAATTTTAATGTCGTTTTTTTTTATGCTGTCCAAAATTAAAAAAATGGTAGTTGTCTTCAAAGAAAGTTCTATATTATTAACTTATTGAACCCCAATTTAAGGTATTAGTTTTCATTTTCTTTAATTGATTACCCAAT
>Ga0302215_10000834_pt1 | contig 22405 bp, 24 predicted proteins | sample II_Fen_N3_1_FD_194580 | JGI IMG/M metagenome (GOLD analysis project Ga0302215, IMG submission 194580) | Peat permafrost microbial communities from Stordalen Mire near Abisko, Sweden - II_Fen_N3_1 | ecosystem: Environmental > Terrestrial > Soil > Wetlands > Permafrost | place: Sweden: Abisko... | reverse complement strand
GCTTCTCAGGACGAAGATCAACTCTGGAAAAAGAAGCGAAAATTAAGATAAATATTAACAATTTTAAAATAGAAAAATGGAAAATCAAAACAAAATGAAGAATCTAAAAGTAGTGGAATGGAACTTTTGGAAAATGTCATAAAATCAAATGAAAGAAATATTCTATCAAATGAGAAGAATATGGAATCTAATGCGGAAGTGAAAGGCAATATTGAAGATCTGGTTTTGGCTATTGTTCAACTGCAGTTAGACTTTGGAATCATAAAAGAAATTCGCAATGAGGCATTGGCACTTTATGAGCTAGAACAAACCAAAAGAGCTGAATTTATTGCCAGTATTCCTACTCAGATAGAGACAGTTCTTTCAAAAGAAGCTAAAGATTATTTGGAGGATTTTGGAAAGAATATAAAATGGAAGAAGAAATTCATTTGGAGCGGAATTGGAGTAGCGATTTTTGCGGTTTTGGTATTGATTCTTTCTATCAATTTCGCAACCAATTGGTACAAAGAAAGCATCAAAGCTAAAAGTGAACTACGTCAAGATATTTTAAATGAAATTGCTGATGAAGGAAAAAAAATCTACAAAGAAAATGAGATAAAAATATTAACTGAAAATACTCAAGTAATGCGATTGTGGATCAAGAATAATCCTAAAAAAGCAGAAGATTTTTTAAGATTTAAAGATGGGTTTGAGGCTAGTAAAGAAAATAGATAATAAAATTATTATTTATGAATTTATGTGTTATTTTGTACATAACATTTTAAGTAGCAGAAGTGATAATCAGAAATAAATATAGAAGAAAGAAAATATAACAAAAATTATCGCAATAAAATAGCATTTTTTGTCTGTACCCATGAAATCTTTAAAGGCTATTATAGCGGCTCTTCTCTTTACACTTTTTAGATTTTAAAAAAAGAAAGAGTAATCAGTCAGAAAGTAGTGGCATAGAAAACAATAGAAGAAATAGATTAAAGCGATATTTTTAAGATTCAGAAGGGGCTACAGATAACTAAGTATTACCCTGTTCCTCCAATTCCTTTTTCCTTTGCTTAATAAAATCTGTAGGGCGGAGGCCATTTAATTCTTGGAAAAGGTCAGAAAAATTCTGGCGGGAAGTGATACCACATTTTTCTGCTAACCCTTCGATTTTGTACTCTAGATATTTAGGATTATGATATAATTCGTGAGTAATGTAGTGGATACGTAACTCGTTCAAGTAAGTATTGAAATTCTTACCTTTAAATTCGTTTATTACGAAGGAAAGATATGTCGTATTAGTAGTGAAACTTTTAGCGAGTTCCTGCTGAGTAAGTCCTTTTTTTATAAATCTCTTTTTTTGCTCAAAGTTATTAAGCTTTTGCAAAATGTCATTTATTACTACTTCAGAAATGTCAACCTTGTTTTCTTTTACTGTATATGAGACCAGAGTAATTATATCAGGTGATTTCTCTTGGTCAACAGTTCTTTTCTCTAATTCTATGTATTTATGTAGAATCTCTTTTTCTTTTTTATTCCGATACATAATAAATATTACTAATATAAAAATTAAAACAGCAGCTATAACTAAAATTAATAAACCTGTTGAGTTTTTATTTTCTAACTGCTTTTGTCTCTCAAACAAAGATTTAGTATCATACTCTTTATGAATTTTATTTGACAAGTATTGATAATCTTTGTTGATGATATTATCTGCATTCAGTAATTGCTTTGTATAATAAAGCTCTTTTTCAGGATTTTTTGCTGTATGATAATAATTAATCAGGTGTTCATAGTTTCCTCGCAGTTCGGGGATGATAAATTTTTGTTTTTGAAAAATAGAATCTACTTTTATGAAGTACGGAACTGCCAAATCTTCCTTGCTCATTTTTTCATAAGATTTCCCTATGTAATAATAAGTGACACATGTCCAAGTGAAATCATTAATCTTTATTAGTTCTGGTAATGCAAGGTTTAAATTTTTAATAGCTTTTTGATACTCTTGTTTCCGAAAATTAGAAATACCAAGACATTTAAGAAAGTATGCTTTCTCCAATTCATATCCTTTGGAATATTTTAAAGAGGATAAGCCTTGTTGAATCAATGAATCACTTTTTGAATAATTGCCTAACTGTCTATAGCAGATTATCTGCTGATGTAGGCTATTGAAATACCCTTTTTTGTTATTAAAGATAAGATTAGGGTGAATATTGGCATGAGTAAGTGGTTCAAAATGTGTTGAGCATTCTTTAAATAATTTCAGGGCATCATCATAATATCCTAAGTAACTTTTAACAAGACCTAAATGATAAATAATTCTATATCTTAAAAAATCATCATCAATATTTTCAGAAAACTCGAAAGCTTTAAGATATTCGTTTAATGCGGGTTGATATTGTTTGTAAAAGAAATAATAGATAACTCCTTTTTCAAGATACGCTTTACTAATTAATTTTTTATCGTTTGATTTTAAGACATAAGTTACGCAACTATCTGCATATTTAAGTTTTTCAGATTTATCTTTTGAAAAAAAAACAGCATCCTGATAACCCTGGAGTATCTCCTCGTAATCATTTTCTCTTTTAGCTTTTTTCAAATAGATATTAATATAAGGTAATGCCCTTTTATCATTTTCAGGCATATTTTCATAATTCTTTCTCAGTTCTACAAAGCTTTCATTGTCAGAAGTTTTCAAATTCTGTCCCTGTATAAAAATTCCTATGAAAATAAGGTATATAGATAGGATAGTATGAGAAAATAAGTACTTCAATTATTAGTTTTTATAACCCAAATTTAATCAAAATCATCTGAAAATTGTAACTAAACTGAAATTGCTATTTAATGAGATTAAGTCACTGATAATCAATTTTATAATTTTGGTTTGATTTATAAATCAAGACACAAGATTTATAAATCAAACCAAAATTTCTCAAATCCCTAGCAATTTTTATCTCTAAATTCGTCTTATAAGCTTACAAAAATTCGGCGCCGGATAAACCATTAATCACACAAAAACTATTAAAATATGAATAAGAAGTTTGTCCTTTCATTAGCCATTTTAGGTCTATTAGTTTCCTGCAGAGAAACTGAAGAGATTATGGATAATGACAACATTAATGCTAAGGTAACAGAACTAAGAAAGCAATCAGGAGATGGTAACAATATATTCGATACAAAATCTCCTGTTGCTAAAGATAGTGCAAATTCATCTTTGGAAGGTGAGGTTAAACCACCGGTAAAAGATGGTGGGCATTGGAAGCAGTAAATAGATCTAATATCCATAATGGATTTTTTAATAAAGTAAAATTTTTAACTAGAAGTAAAGGAAAAGTTCCCGACTTTGCTTCTTAAAAAACAATTGGGGACGAAAAATTTTTATTATGAAAAAATTATTATTAATTGCTACTTTCGCAGTAGCTGGTGTAACAGGGGGGGTAAGTGCAAAAAGCACTGTGGTTTCATCTCCAAAATCTATTAAATCGGTTAAGATTGCAGGCACGGTATGTGTCAAAAAAATGAAAGATCTTTTTGGCAATGTTTATTATGTTCAAGTAACTTGTCCACCAGTTGTAGTTGTTAATCCTTAATCCTAAAATTATATCAACTGATTAATAGGTTTGATTAATCAGTTGATTTTTAAAAAAAATAAATGAATAAATTTTTAATACTTTTTTTATTTTGCAATTTAATAAAAGGTCAAAATAATAAATCTACTGTTGATATTGAATACACATTAGAAAAATATAAAAATGGCTATTCTTTTATTGCTAATGCAAATTTATTGGTTGACGAAGCTAATCAAACTTCACTTTTTCAATTAAAAAAATTAATTGATATTTCACCAAAATTGGAAGGTGATGAAGCAATTAATTTTTCAACACGAAAAATTTGTGAAGATCAGAAGGAATACTATTTCAACTTCAAAAATAAAATTTTCATAGGTCTTTTATTTGATGTTTCTTGTGATAATAAAGTTCTAATTCAAAATAAAATTAGTTTACCAAAATGGAAAATAACAAATAAATACAAAATCATTAATGGAAAAAAGGCAAGATTGGCAATTGCAACTATTTGTGGAAGACGGTGGTTTGCATATTATTTAGAAAATAACTTAAAAAAATTCGGTCCCTGGAAAATTATCGGATTGAACGGACTGGTTATTTTTGCCTATGACAAAGAAAAAGTTTATAAATTTAGTTTGAAAAAAATAAAAAAAATAAAAACGACATTTAGCAAGCCTGTCTATTCAAAAATATCTACCGAATCAAATTTTGTAAAAAAAGCTATTGAAGAAAACAAATCAGATTTAATGGAAGGTGTAAAAAATATAAATCCAAATTTTACAGAAGAAATGTATAAAAAATTAGCACCATATGAAACAATTGATTTTATTGAAAAAAAATAGCACATTACTGTTTATTTTTATTAGCATTCTAACTTTGGCACAAAGTAAAAGAATTTATTATCAAGTTACTTTCAAATTAGATAGTAGTATTGTAAAAAATGACATAGTTGTTTTGGAAATAAATAACGAGTCAAATTTATTTCTAAGCAATGATTATATTATAACAGATTCGCTTAATTCTCTGACTAATTATTCAAAAACTGAATTTGCATATCCAAAATTTAATAGAATAATCAAGTATTATAAAACAACTCCTTCTTACGATTATATAAATAATTTATCTTCGGACTATTATATTTATAAAAAAGAAGTTAATCTTAAATGGAATTTAACCGATGAAAAGAAAAAAATAGGTGCTTTCAATGTTCAAAAAGCAACTACTGAATATGGTGGAAGGCATTGGATTGCGTGGTTTTCACAAGACATCCCCTATCCATATGGACCATATATATTTAATGGTTTGCCTGGTTTAATTCTAGAAATTTATGATGACAATGAAAATTATAAATTTTCATTTTTTAAAAATAAAAATTTTGAAAAAAATTTTGATCTAAACCGATTAGATGCATTGTTTGGAAATCAAAAAATTAATATTAAAAACTCTGATGATTGGAAAAAAATACAAATGGATTATTACAATAATCCATTGAAAGAATATAAAAGTGGGGATGCCTATATGACAAAAGAAAACGGCGAAGAATATACTGCAAACGATTATAAAAATCTTGAAAATAGTATTAAAAATCAAATAAAGAAATATAATAACCCCATTGAGTTAAATGAAAAAATTGATTATAAGTAAATTTGAGTGTCTGAAAAATGTCCAGTGTGATTGCAAAGCTGTGAACCAATGTTCTTGACAAAATATTAAATTTCAGAAAATTAAAAACACATACACATTGGCTTTCATTCTTGCATTTGGAATATTCTTTTCTCAAACTAGTCGATTTGTATACGAATTGGAAATAAAGCTGATCTGGGTAAGCGAGATATTATTCTTGAACAAGAATATTATAATAATCATTTGGTTTTAGAGCGAAATTATAAAAAAGACTTCAAGACAGCGCAAGAGGAAATGTTGGAAAAATTACCTGATAATTTTTATAAAGCAGCAAATAAATATTTTCAAGAAAAATGCGTAAAAAAAACACCTCTTCGGAAAGTTGTAAAATTAAGAGTGAGAGAATTGCTATGCTGAAAAAAGAATTAAACAAGGCATTAATAAATAAAAACGATTTCTACAAAGAAATGAGATTTTACAAATCTTATAATGAGAATAATTATCCAATATATGAGATATACATCCAGGATCATTCAGAATTGTGGGAAATGAAAATTGATGGCAAAACAAACGTGGTTTTAAGCATCAATTATGAATTGCTTAAAGAGTAATATTTTGTAAGATAAGGAAATGGTTAGAAAGAAAATAAATTCATGATTGCAAATCCTTAGACTTTATGAATAGATAAAATTAAATCTCAAAAAACGATTCAATTTTTGGGGAAGATTACAGAACACAAAGCAACAAGCAATTTTCACAAGGATAGTAATAAAAAAATCATCTACTTCAAAAGTAGATGATCGGTCATAATCAGGTTTAATTATAAAAAAAGTTAAAAAGGATTATACCAAGAAGTTCCATTATAAATCAATAACGAAATTCGATAATTTGGGAAAGTCGTATAATCAAAACCTGGCAACTGTGATCCATCTTGCAATATTATTTGTTTTCCATTTGCATTAACTGCACCGTTGTTATTCGGACTAATTATATAAACTAATTGTCCGTTACTTGGAGTAGTAGGAAGTGTTAATGTGTAATTCCCACTAATATTCACCACCTGACTGGCTGTAGAAATAGTAGCAGAAGAGTTTAAATTAGTAAATAAAAAGCCATTACTGACTCCTCCACCTGCAAGATTAGCCATTGCACTCCCTGAAACAGTCCCATTGTTGTTAATGGTCAGCAGGTTAATACCATCTGAATTTTCTAATTTAAGTGCTTGAGTAGCAACAGTATTTCCATTTCCTTTAACACTTAAAGCTGCGGTTGGTGTTACTGTATTGATACCCACGTTTTTTTCGTACTGTGCGTTCATATATGAACACATTAAAACAAAAGCGGATAAAAAATATTTTCTTTTCATATTTATTTTGGTCTAACAGTTTAGTAATGTAGATTTAAATTTGGTGATTTTGTATTAGATGGTCTACGATAAATATTTATGTTTCAGCATCATATTGCAATAATACAATTATCGTGAATAATATCCTAAATATATCTTCGCATAATTTTGAATAGGTAGATTTCATTCCTATTTTTTCATTTAGGTATATGGCTTTTTTTGTAAAGACTTAGAGCCTGTCTAAATTTTGTTCAATAAAATTTTTATAGATGATATATTCACCATGTTTTCTGAGTTTTTTATCAGGAGTTCGTAATTTCTGCATAATCTTCTATCATTATGAAACTGGAAAAAAATATCTTAGTAATCCATTATAACAAATTTACGAACCTATAAATATTTTTGTGAAAACCTAAAGAAAAATTATACGCAAACGGTAATTTATATTACGACAGATTTATAATATAAAACAGCAACTTCATATAAGCCCTCAACACATAGAAAGTGTTGAGGGCTTTTTCTATTAACTAAATATGTGTAGTTATTTTACTACATGAATTTCCATTTTCCACTACAAAGAAACTTTTATCGCTGCCGTAGATTTGTATTGTTCAAAAGAGAACATCTAAATAAGAATATAAAATAATAATAATACTATCATGACAAAACAAATCGCAATCGCAGTTTTAACTATCGGAGCCATTATATTAGGAACTAACAATATTCAAGCTCAAAATACTACCGCTACCACAACCGTAAACATTACACTGAACGATGTCATCTCTATCGATGCGGGAAGTACTGCAATTGGTAATACGGTTGACTTTAACTATGCTACTGCAGCGGATTATAACTCTGATCAAACAATTACTAAAGCCAACTCTTTAAAAGTTACTTCAACGAAGAACTTTAATGTAAAAGTAAAAGCAGGGGGTGCTAATTTCATGAATGGAACCAACTTAATCCCTGTAAATGTTTTGACGATCAAAGCAGCTACAGCTGCCGGAACAATGGGCGGTACAAAAAGCGCTGTTGTTTTATCTGCAACAGATCAAACTTTGGTGTCAAATGCTCCGCTTGGAAGTGCATTAACATTGAATTTGGATTACACGATTCCTGCAGCGAAATCATCTTCTTCAGATATTTTAGGAAAACCAGCCGGAACTTATACTCAAACAGTAACTTATACTGCAACAGCTTTATAAGTAATTTTTTTTATATTAATATTTTGTGATTTGGTGTTTTGAAGGCTTCCTACAGGAGGCCTTCGATTTTGTATGTATTGATACCGATATAGAGATAATTCAAAATCCGGGAATAAGTATCTATCAGCTGTAAGGTAGAATCTACGTTTTAGGACATTCAAATCTAATTAATAAATCACACAAAACATTCAGTAAATTTACTAAGCCGTTTTATATCTTTGTTAAAGTTATCATATCTCAAAAAACGATTGCTTATATTTTAGCGCAAGTCCATGCACATTTGGGTTGATATGCGCTAATGATCCCCATAGAGTAGGTGGAAATAACGGACCATTTTATTATGCTAAGAGTGATTATATTACATATGGTTCTCTAATAAAAGACGGAAATAAACATGTATTTAATGATAATCTAACTAGAGGTAGAGCTGCTCATACTATAGGTTGGAGAGCTGAATTGTCATTGGTCGGCTTTAACAGTAGTGGAGCTCACGCAGTACATACATTGTATTATGGATTTAATTTATATCCATCAGGCCATACTCTTACAATGCCTATTTACAGTGTTCCTTATCGAAATAATTATTGGTGGTTAAAAAAATAAAATATGAAAAATTTACTTATTGTTTTGGTTATATTGTTTCTAGGTTGTTCTAAAAAAGAGACCGAAAATATTATTGTTTATCAGATAACTGTAAGTTATACAGGGCATGAAAACTCTCCATCTCAAAAAATTATTCTTACAGACAGGAAGCCGAATGAGAATGTTTTCCCAGAGGTTAATTATCAAGTAGAAAAAAAAGATTTGATGAAGATCGAAGAAATATCTTACTCAAAACTAAAAGAATTCAATGAGGGTTTGTTACTTTTAGTTAAAATTACTAAAGATAATAAGATTCAAAAATATTATTTCAATAAGAATGATGGTGTTGAGATTTTAGATAAAATTAAAAAAATAACTTCACATAACAACAATGATCGATTAAATGCTGATCTTTCTGATCTACAATTAAAAACGAAAAATACAAATAAACAAAATTGGTATAATGATGTAAGGGTTATAAGACGTTAAAAACTTGTTAATCAATGAATAGATTATAGGATGAATTTTACCAGGTCAATTTATATTAGTTATTGTTATACGAAGGCATTCTCAACAAAACATATAAAAGATTATAATATTGGTGGTGCTTCTTAAACCATATCAAAATAATGATTCGTTTTATTATGCCAAGAGAGATTATGTTGAAAATTCTTGGATAAAAGAAGGAAATAAACATACTTTTAGAGATCTGCCAACTCGAGCTAGACTAAGTACTCCCACAGGTTGAAGAGCTGAACTGTCATTGGTCGGTTTTAACAGTAGTGGAGCTCACGCTGTACATACACTTTCGTATGGATTTAATTTATATTCATCAGGTCATAAGTCTAACACTTCCTCTTATGAGTGTTCAATATAGAAATAGATACTGGTGGTTAAAAAAATAAAGTATGAAAAATTTACTTATTGTTTTGGTCATATTGTTCGGTTGTTCTAAAAAAGAAACCGAAAACATTAATGTTTATCAAATAACGGTAACCTATATAGGTCCACGAGACGCTCCACCTCCAGAAATTGTTCTTAAAAACAGGAAGCCGAATGAGAACGTTTTCCCAGTAACTAATTATCAAATAGAAAAAGAAGATTTAATGGAAATTGAAAAAATATGCTACTCAGAGAAAAGAGAAAACGTTAAGAATTCGTTAGTACTAGTTGAAGTAAATAAAGATAACAATATTAAAAAATATTTTTTCAATAAGAAAAATGGTATTAAGATTTTAGATAAAATTCAGAAAATAACTTCCCACTATGAAAACGAACGATTAAATAATGATTTTTTAAATCTAAAATATATAACTGAGCAAAATTGGTATGATGATGGAGGGATTATAGGACGGTAAACTATTGATATTGGTGGCTAAAAAAAAAGATAATAATATGAAATATAGCTTATTATTCTGTTTGTATTTCTTCATGGTAAACCTCCAAATAAGGAGATGGTGAATACCTCAAGTTTTATTATTAATTATGAAGGTGATATCGATAAGCCTCTTCCTAAAATAATTTTTTGTAAAGACGGTCATGAAATTTATGATTTTAGATTTTACCAATTTGAAATGAATAATAATTTTTTTAAATCTACAAATACTTTTATATCATTACGTGAGTATAATAAAGAAAAAAATAGTGCTGATTATATATCACTACTAATTGGTGGTGAAAATGAAAAGATTTTTTTTCGCAGAAAAGTAGCTAAACTACTTATAGAAGAGTTAATCAAATTGTCTTATAATAATAAAAATAAAGCTATGATATATGAACAATTATCTAGATATTTAGCAGTCATAAATAAGTAAAATAAAAATCCTACCGAAAAGTAGAATGCACCCAAAAGTTTAGAAAAAATATTATTAACAGAAGAGCTCGGTACTGCACCGAGTTTTTTCTCTTCAAGAAAAGTCTTATTCTGTCTTGTTTGTAATAATTGATATTTCTCCTTTTCTAATTTCTACTATAACCTGAGTTCGGGATAAGAACAGAAAATAAGATTTGTATAAAATAGCAATAATTCATATATTTAAGTATCTAACATTCAAATATTTAAACGAATTACTGCTATGGATTTGAAAGATCAAATTACAAATATTTTTGTACAAGTTGATGATTTTTGTAAAGAATTTGATTCCCAAATCAAAAAAATGAAGCTCCAAGCACTGGGAGATAGCAAGAAAAGAAGAAACAGAGCCTCATTAATGTCTGATTCGGAAATTATTACAATTATGATTGGTTTTCATTTGGGCGCCCACAAAACTTTTAAACATTATTACAAGCAGATTGTCTGTGGTTATTGGAAAGATTTGTTTCCTAAAAACCTCTCTTACAACAGATTCGTGGAACTTCAACAAAGAAGTTTTGTAGTTTTCGCTTTGTTTTTGAAAGAAAAATGTTTGGGGAAGTGCACAGGAATTAGTTTTATGGATAGCACCACTTTGAAAGTTTGTAGAAACCAAAGGATACACAATCACAAGGTTTTCAAAGATTTAGCAGAACGTGGGAAATCTTGAATGGGTTGGTTTTATGGGTTTAAATTGCATTTGGTTTGTAATGAAAAAGGCGAACTATTATCCTTTTATTTAACGAAAGGCAATGTGGACGACCGAAACCCGAAGCATATTAAAAAGATGACGGAGCAGCTTTTTGGAAAACTATTTGCCGACAAAGGATACTTTTCAAAAGCCTTGTGGGAAATGCTTTTTGCCGATGGAATACAACTTTTCACCAAAGTTCGTAAGCATATGAAAAATCATATTATGAATATGGAAGATAAAATTTTGCTTCGTAAAAGAGCCATCATCGAAACCATAAATGATGAACTAAAAAATCATTGTCAGGTGGAACACACTCGCCATAGAAGCGTAAACAATTTTATGATGAATATTTTAGGAAGCCTTTCCGCATACTGTTTCTTTCCAAAAAAACCATCATTAAACTTGAAAAAAGTAAATGATGGTCAATTATTTTTAAACTTTGCTTAACCCGAATTCAGGTTACTATAGATATAATTTTTTTTATCTTTCCGAAAAAAGACATAAAAGTATGCCTTTGGATGTACGATTTTAGCGTCCAATAAAAATTAAGCACAAAATCTTAATTTTAAGATTTGAAAAGAGAACGAAAAAATTATGATTGAGCTAAATATTTTGATCTGCGTGAACCAAAGTATTTTATTATTAAAAACCAATATACAGATATTTATGATAAAATTTGAATAATTTATCATTAGTCTTTGCGGTATTATTTCATCTAAAAAGCTTTTATTAGATTTTAAAAATTGGGTTAATTTGTGTCATACTTGTACCATTAAAATCTAAAGAATTGATTACTAAAATGTTTTGTTTTCGAAGAATTTGTGAAAAATGATTTTAAAAACGACCCATTTTTTGTAACAAAAGTTATCCAAAAAAACACCCACTTAAAAAATAAGTGGGTGTAAAATTGGGAGTGGTTATCGTAAAGTACTGATAACCATTTAGAAATGTAGAGAAGATGGGATTCGAACCCACGATACAGTTACCCGTATACTACCTTTCCAGGGTAGCTCCTTCAACCACTCGGACACCTCTCTGTTTTGAAGACTGCAAAAATAGGTTATTTAATTGAATTTACAAATTCTTATTTTCCTTACTCGCTAATTTCTCCACAAATATTTCTTGAAAAATTATCTGCAAAACTTCCTTTGTAATTCGGGTTGTCAATTAAGTGCATTGATTTTGTGATCGCAGATTCAGCAGTCATATCTTTTCCGCTGATCGCTCCTATTTTTGCAAAAATATTACTGTTTTCATATTTTCCAAATGATATTCCACCTGAAATACACTGGCTTACCACTACGATTTCTGTTCCGTTGTTTCTGATTTCCTGAAGTGTTTGCAAAGTTTTTTCACTGCTGAAAATGGTTCCCGATCCGAAAACCTGCAAAATCAAAACTTTCATTTTCGGAATTTCTTTAAAATGATTCAGTTTCATTCCCGGAAAAATTCTCCAGAACAAAACATCTTCACAAATATGTCCGTCTACATGAAATTCAATCCTTCCGTCACAACGGAAAAGATTGTCTTTATCAATTTTGAGATGCACTCCAGATTGCCCCAAAATCGGGTAATTCGGACTTGAATAGGCGTCAAAATACTCCGCAGAATATTTTAAAGTACGGTTTCCTCTCAGTAATTTGTATTCAAAATAAATCGCAACTTCCTGTATAACTGCTTCATTTTGTTCGTAAAGACTGGCATAATATAAACTTGTCAAAAGATTTTCCTTTGCATCAGTTCTTAAATCTCCAATGGGAAGTTGTGAACCTGTAAGAATCACTGGTTTTGTTAAACCTTTTAGCATAAAACTTAATGCTGAAGCGGTATAAGACATGGTGTCTGTTCCGTGGAGAATCAAAAAACCATCGTATTTTTTATAATTGTCAAAAATGTAATCGGCAATTATTCTCCATTCTTCAGGTCCCATATCGGAAGAATCAAGTGGTTTTGCGAAAGGTTGAACGAAAACTTCACATTCCATCAATTTCATTTCGGGCATTTTTTCAAAAATATTTCCGAAATCAAAAGCACGGAGACTTCCAGTTTCGTAGTCTTTTTCCATACCAATCGTTCCACCGGTATAAATAAGAAGGACTTTTCGCTTCATTTTAAATGTAAATTAAAGATTTTGAGTTTCTTTTCAGGTTCAGAATTTCAAAATTACGTTAATTTGCAAAGATTTGAAAATAGATGGAAGATTTAGCAAAAACTTACGAGTATTTAAAACAGTTTTTAACGGAAGAAAGATTGAGGAAGATTGAACATTTCGCTCCCGAAAGTTCAGATTTTGTGCTTCCCGTTTTAGAAGATGTGTATCAATTTAGAAATGCTGCTGCCATTGTACGTTCTGTGGAAGCCTGTGGTTTTCATAAAGTAGTTGCTTTGCAGGAAGAAAATAATTTCGAACCGAATTTGAAAGTCACGAAAGGTGCAGACACTTGGGTTGAAGTAGAAAAACTTCCCCGAAACATGGAATCTTTCCAGAAAATTAAAGATAAAGGTTACAAAATCGTTGTCGTTTCGCTAGAAAATAACGCAAAAATGCTTCCGGAATATGAAATTACAGAACCGATCGCTTTGGTTTTCGGAACTGAGATGGAAGGTGTTTCTCAGGAAATTTTAGATTTTGCAGATGAAACTTTAGCCATTCCAATGTATGGTTTTACAAGAAGTTTCAATGTTTCGGTTGCGGCTTCGCTTTGTATGTATGAGCTAAAACAAAAACTGATAAAATCTAATATTGATTACAAGCTTAATGAAGAAAAACTGCTGAGAATGAAGATTCGTTGGGCGGTAAATTCTGTGAAAAGTGGGGAACAGATTTTGAGGAAATATTTAAAAGATAATAAGATTCAATACTAAATTCGTCTTAAAAAATCATCTTACCATAATTCCACGCCGCTACAAAAACTCCCGCCGTTTCTGTTCTCAATCTTTGATTTCCCAATGAAACTGCTTTAATTCCTTTTTCAGCCAAAAACAGAATTTCTTTATCAGAAAAATCTCCTTCAGGACCAATCAGAAAAGTGTAATTTTCTAGTTTTGGAATTTCATTTAAATTAATTCTTTCTAAATTTTCGTTGCAATGCGCCACAAAAGTAGTTTCGGCATTTATATTTTTTAGAAAATCAGGAAGTTTAACCAAATCATTAATAATTGGAAAATGAAATCTCAGACTTTGTTTTGATGCTGCAATCGCCTGTTTTCTGATTTTATCAATATTCAAATTTTTGCGCTCGGTCTTTTCAGTTTGAAGAATGGTAATTTCAGAAATCCCCATTTCAACGGCTTTTTCAACGAAAAATTCAATTCGGTCGATATTTTTAGTGGGAGCAATCGCAATATGAAGTTTCGGACTGAAATCTGGTGTTTCAGTTTTAATTTCAGCAACCTCAATTCCCGCTTTTTTACCTTCAATGATCAATTTTCCTGATGCAAGATTTCCTTTTCCATCGGTCACATGGATTTCCTCGCCATCTTTCATACGAAGAACTTTCACGATGTGCTGTTGTTCTTCGTCGTTGATAATTGCTACTCCGTTATTGATTTCGCCAAAAAAAAGTTTCATATTTAAATACTTAGAATCTGCTTCAAATTTATTTAAAAAGATTATTAAAATGTAATCTCATTATCACTTAAAAATGCCACTCCGGTTTTTATCGTGGTATACATATCGCCTTCACAATCTCTGTATGAACAAGCGTAAATCTCTTCAACCCACTTATTATTCATAAAAATCAGATTCAAATATTCGTTTTTTCTTAAATTATTTTTGATCGATAAATAATCTCCTTCTTTGGGTTCGTATGCAAAACTAAATACATTTTCTGAATTGATTTTCTCAATAATCTCTTCCTTTACATTTTGAACATATCCAATTTCTGAACTTATCATGATGTAATCTTCATCTTCAGATTTTTCTGTTACTTCATTTTTTCCTGTAATGGTTTCTAAAACCCAATAATATTTTGAGTTCTTTTTAGATTGCGTACCCAGTACTTTTTCTTCTAATAATACTTTCATCTGTAGATGTTAATTTTTAATAGTTTGTGATGTTTTACCGCAAAAGGAACAAAAGATTTTGTGTGAATTTAGCTTTTCAAAAGCTAACAAAACAATAATGAATAAAAAAAATAACTGCTTGCATTTTGCAAAATTTGTAATTCTTTATTTTCAATAATTTCTTTTGTTTCTTTTGCTGTAGAAAATAATTATAAATCGTATTTTGAAATTGCTGTCGTTCTTAAATCTGTAAATTCTCCTCTTTCGAATTTCAGTTGGGCAACCATTGCAATCATTGCAGCATTGTCCGTTGTATATTCAAATTTTGGGATGTAAATATTCCAGCCTAATTTTTCATGATTGTCCTTCATTATTTGTCTTAAAGCTGAATTGGCAGAAACTCCGCCCGCAATCGCTACTTCTTTTATATCTAAATCTTTCGCCGCTTTCTCCAGTTTATTCATTAAAATTTCAATGATGCATTTTTGTACCGAAGCACAAAGGTCATTCATATTTTCTTTAATGAAATCAGGATTTTTCTTTACTTCTTTCTGAATGAAATATAAAACGGAAGTCTTTATTCCGCTGAAAGAATAATCGTAATTTTCTAATCTTGGTTTATTAAATTTAAAAGCATCGGGATTTCCTTCTTTTGCCAATCTGTCGATAATTGGCCCTGCAGGATAATCCAGATCGAAAATTTTGCCGATTTTATCAAATGCTTCACCTGCTGCGTCGTCAATCGTTTTTCCGATGATTTCCATGTCAAAATAATCTTTCACCAAGACGATCATGGTATGTCCACCACTTACCGTTAGGCACAAAAAAGGGAATTTCGGCGGCACAGGATTTGCATCGTCGATGAAGTGTGCCAAAATATGTGCCTGAAGATGATTTACCTCTATTAAAGGAACGTCTAAGCTCATAGCCAGAGACTTAGCAAAAGATGTTCCTACGAGAAGAGAACCCAAAAGTCCGGGACCACGGGTAAAGCCTATGGCAGAGATTGCATTTTGTTGTATATTTGCTTTGGTAAAGGATTTTTCTACTACGGGAATAATATTCTGCTGATGAGCTCGTGACGCCAGCTCAGGAACCACGCCTCCATATTCTTTATGGATTTCCTGGTTTGCGGCAATATTTGAAAGAATAGAATTTCCTTTGATAATGGCTGCTGAAGTATCGTCACAAGACGATTCGATACCTAAAATTATAGAGTCACTCATAGTAATGGCAAAGTTAGAGAATAATAACGAAAATGAGCATAAAAAATCAGTAGCTGAAAACTTAGGAGATCAGGTACAGAAGACCGTAGATAATGTTCAGGAGACTGTGAAAGAGGCTTCTGAGCTTGCTTCTGATGCGATAAAGCATCCTATAGATACTGCTCAAGAATTTGGAAAGCAAGCTGCAAAAGATGTAACCAGCTATTCTTGGTGGGCAAAACTTTTACTGATACTTTTCTGGACAATTCTTGGTATCATCGCTTTAGTTCTTATTGCCATTAATCTTCCGGTTACCAAAAGATGGGCTGCAGATCAGGCTTTGCAGATCGTCAACAGAGATTTTAAAGCTAAAATGTCTACAGAAAGTGTAGAGGTTGACTTCTTTGGAGATGTGACGATCAAAGGTTTAAGAATAAAAGACTATAAAAATTTAGATTTCATCAAAGCAAGAGAGTTTAAAGCTAATTCAGACTGGTTTTCTTTGGCTACCAATGTTGGAAAAAACAATTCATTAAGTTTTAACGGTTTAAGACTTATCGATGCTGATATCAAAGTGATTACGTATAAAGGTGACAGTATTTCAAACTTTATCCGTTTTACCAAGCTTTTTGACAGCGGAAAGAAAAAAGATCCTACAAAACCACCATTTCAATTAAATTCTAGATTAGAGATTTTGGATTCTAAAGTTTCTATTGTTAATCAGAACTCTCCCGGAGAACCAGGAAAATGGTTGACTGCAACTAATGTCAATTTGATTGCTCCCAGACTAAAAGTAAACGGAGTCAACATTACTGCAACCATTAATAATTTTACTTTTACCACCAAAAGATGGGGGAAATCTCACTTTGTAGATACTTTTTCTACCGATTTTTCGATGACGGAAGATTTTCTTTTTCTGAAAGATTTAACCTTAAATACAGATCATTCGCTTCTGCAGGGAGATATCAAATTTAATTTAAATAAAGGTTCGTGGGCAGATTTTACCAATAAAGTAAAATGGGATATGAATCTCAAACTGGGAAGTCAGTTGAGCGGTTACGATATTTCTTATTTCGTAACCAATTGGGATAATTATGTTCCTTTCAATATAAGTGGAAAAATGGCTGGTCCGCTGAATAAATTTAAATTGGATAATTTTCTTATCAGAAATCCTTCGGTGAATATTGCCACTCAGAAAATGAATATTACCAATTTGCTGAAAGGTAATTTTTTAATTGAAACCAATAATCTTTCCGCAGACTTTACCTACAAAGATCTGAAAGCGATGATGCCAAGTTTCATTTCGAAGAAAATGAAAAACTTCGCAGATGATTTCGGAAAATTAAAATATAACGGAGACGTAAAAGTGACTCCAAAACAAGTTTACGTTTCGTCAGGAAATCTGATGACAGGAATCGGGCAGGCGAAAATTTCTAATTTTTCGTTGACAGATTTCAGTACCACCATGCCTAAATACAAAGGATATGCAGAAGTAAGAGATTTGAATACTTCGGTGATTACGAAAAGTAAAACGGTTGGTTTAATTTCGGGAAAATTCAATATTGATGGGCAGAGTTTTGATGTCAATACGATGCGCATCAGAACAAAATCTCAGATTTCAAGCATTGATATCATGAATAAGGAAATCAATAACCTGAATCTGGACGGTTTGCTCGATCACCGAAAATACAATGGTTTGATTACCGTAAATGACGAACAGGCAAAAGCAACTGTAAAAGGTCTGATCGATTTCAGTACCAAAAGAATTTCTGCAAATATTGATGCGAATGTCACGTATCTGAACATGAATTACTTCACCGATAAACCCGGAAATCAGATCGTAAGCGGTCAGATAAACGGAAAAATGGCGATGACGAATGTGAATGATTTGAATCTTGATGTAGAAGCCAATAATATCAATTTTGCTACTGCTACACAAAGATATCAGATTCCGAATGCGAAAGTAAAAACATTTATAGAAGGTGGAAATCGAGTGATTGATGTAGATGCTCCGGGCGCTGTAAACGGTAAAATTTCAGGCAGATATAATCTTGCTGATTTGGCAGGAATGGTAGAAAATGGTTTAGAGAAAATTTTGGTAGGTCCACCGCCGAGAAAATTATATCGCGGACAAACTTTCGCTATGAATTTTGATGTTCAGCAAGGTTTGGTAAGTTATTTTATGCCTGATCTGAAGCTTCCTCAAGGTGCGACTGTTGCAGGAGAGTATGATGGAAATTCAAATAATTTAATTTTAAATCTTGATGCAGCATCTCTGAAATATGTGATGACTAAGAAAGAGGAAATCACTGATGCAGATATGGCTTTGGCTAATGCAAATCCTGATTACAAAATCAATCAGAGAGAGACTATTACAAGAGATAGTGCAATGGTTGACAGTGTAATGGTAAGGATTAACACCGCGAATCTCGATGAGCAACTTTACGCAAAGATCAAAAGAGTAGAGTACAATAAAAATATTCTGAAGGATATTACCTTAACGGGTAAAAACGATAATAACACGATACTTCATATTGCGACGAATTTCAAACATGGAAGTCCGGAAGATGAGATTGATGATAACCTTAAAAACTATGCAGTCAATTTTAATCAGTCAACAAATCCGGAAGGTGATTATGTTTTCAGATTTGAGCCGACTGAAGTTAATTTTAATAATGTGAAGTGGGCGATTGATACAAGCCCGGAACTTGATCATTATATTAGTTACCGAAAAAAAACCAGTGATTTTGAAGTGAAAAATCTTAGAATTTATTCTGATAAAAGTTCACTCTTAATCAATGAGTCTATATTCAAATCTGCTAAAGATTTTTACGTTGATGCAGAAGTTCAGGATTTTGCGGTTGAAAAACTCTTGGAAATGCAAGCCGGAGGAAATCCTAGGGATATCAAAGGCTTAGCCAATGGTAGTGTGAAAATCAAGATGGATAAAAGCACTCTGCAGCCACTTGTTGATCTTACTGTTGACGACATTATGATGAATGGAAATGATATGGGAGATCTTACGATTTCTGCAGTTAATGGATATTCATTGAATGTGTATGATGTAGACGTAAAAGTAACTTCTGCCGGAATAATTGGTAATAATAATTTGCATTTAACAGGAACGGTAAATAACAATACAGCTTCTCCAACGATTGATTTGACTGCTGAATTACGTGAATTTGATTTGGCATTTACCCAACAGTTTGTGCAGACGATTTTTGGAAATTTAAGAGGAAAAGCAACCGGAGACTTGAAAATTAACGGAACTCTGAAAAACTTAGATTACAGTGGAGATATCGGCTTAAAAGAATTTGGTCTGAAACTTTTGTTTACTGGTGTAGATTACTCGTTTGATGACACTGTGATTCCGCTTTCTAAAGGTTTGGCAATTATGAATAATATTGGTGTGCACGATGGAAGATCAAACTCGCAGGGAACAATTTCGGGGGCGATACAGTTTGAAACTTTGTCATCAATGGGAGTCAACTTGGTAATGAGAGCAGATAATTTACTGATGCTGAATACTACTCAGAAAGAATATGATCTTTTTTGGGGAAGAGTTTATGGACAAGGAGATTTATATGTTGACGGACCTGTTTCTGCTTTAAATTTATCAACACCCAACATGAAAGCTTTGAACGGAAGTACATTTACTTTTAATTCAAGTTCAACATCAAATGTTGAAGAATTTAAAATGCTGAGATTCCTGAAAGAAGGAAAAGACGGTCTTGTCACTTTAGAGGATAAGAAAAAAACAGGAGCCAACATGAATATTGACTTCAGTCTTGATGTTGATAAAGGAACTACAGTAAATGTTTTGGTGGGTGATGATGTCGGAAATATTACGGTGAAAGGAGTTGCAGATGATTTGAGATTCCAAATGGGAAGACAGGGAAGTATTGCAATGAATGGAGCCTATATGGTAGATAGCGGAACTTTTGTTTCGAAAGCGATCTTGAACAGAACTTTCCAGATTCAGAAAAACAGCAGCATACGATGGGATGGTGACGCAATGAAGCCTATGCTTGATATTACTGCAAATTATGTAAGAATGGTTTCTAATGCAGGAGCATATCTTAATATGGGAAATCTGCAGCCAATCAGTATTTTGCTACAAACTAAAATTTCAAATACTCTAACTGACCCAAAAATTGATCTTAATGTAACGGCATTAGATGTTTCAAGCCAGGTGAAAGAAACTTTGGCAGCAAAAATAAATCAGACTGAGGGCGAAAATGTTTTGCAGTTCAGTTCGATACTTTTGTTAAATATGTTTAATGAATCGAGTACTGGTGGAGTAACTTTCAATGCAGGAAGTGTGGCGGAATCTTCGGGATATAATATGATTCTTAAACAGTTGGGATCTGTTCTGAATACAATGAGTAATGAATTTCAGATTGATTTGAATTATGTAAAAGCCGATCAGAATTCTAATATTGGTGACCGTGCAAATGCCGGATTGAGTTTTGATCTTTCCCCAAGAATAACCGTAAAAACAGGTCTTGGTATACCAATCAATAAAACGGATGCTACCGAAACCAACTATCTCTCAGGAGAAGGAAGTATAGAGTACGACATCTCTAAAAAGAATGACGGTACATTGACATTGAGAGGGTACTCAAAACCTTCCAATATAGGAATGGGAGTGGGTACTGTTGGTACAAACGGAGCTGCAAATCAGTCTTATGGAGGCGGTATCGTATGGAGTAAAAGCTTCAATTCTTTCTCTAAAAAGAAGAAAAAAGATAAAAAATCGGCACCTGCTAATAATGAAATAAAAACAGATTCCGTAAAATCAGGGGTTAAATAATCTGAATCTTTGAATGATTTTTATCATATGTGTTAATTATTGTTAATCTTTGATATATTTTTCCTAGTTAATTTATTTTTCTTAATTTTGTAAAAAATTTATCGATTTTTTAGGAAAAATATAATTTCACTAATATGAACTATCAACTGGACGAAATAGACAAGAAAATTCTTGATTTCTTAGTAGAAAACACAAGAATGCCTTTTACAGAAATTGCAAAGCAGATGGATGTATCTGCAGGTACAATACACGTAAGGGTGAAGAAAATGGAAGATGCAGGTATTATTTTAGGATCATCTCTTAATTTGGATTATGGTAAATTAGATTACCATTTCACAGCTTTTATCGGAATTCTTTTAACAAAATCAAACCGCACTCAAGAGGTTTTGAAAGAGTTGGGAACTATTCCAAACGTAGTTGAAGCTAGCGTTATCTCAGGAAAATATAATATTTTCTGTAAGGTAAAAGCTAAAAATACTGAAGACGCTAAAAAAATTATTTATCAGATTGACGACATCCAGGATGTGATGAGAACTGAAAGTATGATCTCTATGGAAGAGTTTTTGAGCGATAAAAACAGATTGATCAACGCGATCTCGATTTAATCAAATTTTAGACGATATAAATACCAAAGAACTTATGAAGTAATTCATAAGTTCTTTATTTTTGCACTATGGAAAAGGAATATAAAGAATACAGTTATTTTGATGAAGATCCTAAGAAAGGATTGGGTTTTATTTTAGCATTGGTTGCCTTATTGCTGTTTACTTTTATGGGAATCGGGCTCGATTTTGATGAGTACTTGCAGCACGAAACCCTCAATATTCCTTCAGGATATTTCTACTTCATTTTCTCAATCGATTTCTTAATGATTGCAGGAATTGTGCTGATGTATTTTTATAGAAAAATAGGCATCTTTCTTTTTCCTGTGATGTTGGTTTTGCACTTTTTTATGCACAATTATTATCTTTCTACCTTCTTATATTCTGACGTTACCAATCTATTTCTTTTTACAGGTTTTGGGATGTTGGCGATTATTCCGAAGTGGAAATTTTTCAGATAAAATATTATTTTTAAGCCATTATAATTTTTGTGTTTTAATGGTTTTAAACACAAAAAAAGCATCCAAATTGGATGCTTTTCAACTTTATTTTAAAGAAATTTATTTGTCTAAAATTCTCTTCACAGCTTCAATTACCGCTGTAGAATCGATTTTGTATTTTTTCATTAATTCAGCAGGTGTTGCAGATTCTCCGAAAGTATCGTTTACTGCTACAAACTCCTGTCTTGTAGGTCTTTTTCTTGCCAACATTCCGGCAATTGATTCTCCTAAACCACCTAAATAGTTATGCTCTTCAGCAGAAACGATTTTACCTGTTTTCTCAACTGATTTTAAAATGATTTCTTCATCCAAAGGTTTAATTGTATGGATATTGATCACCTCACAAGAAATGCCTTCTTTTTCAAGCTCTTCTGCTGCAACCAAAGATTCCCAAACCAGGTGACCTGTTGCAACGATGGTTACATCAGTTCCTTCCTGCA
>Ga0302215_10000831_pt1 | contig 22446 bp, 12 predicted proteins | sample II_Fen_N3_1_FD_194580 | JGI IMG/M metagenome (GOLD analysis project Ga0302215, IMG submission 194580) | Peat permafrost microbial communities from Stordalen Mire near Abisko, Sweden - II_Fen_N3_1 | ecosystem: Environmental > Terrestrial > Soil > Wetlands > Permafrost | place: Sweden: Abisko... | reverse complement strand
TGCGCATTAGAGCAATATCATGAGCCGTAGCTCCAGTGTAAGAAAATTTCCCATCATTGCCTTTTACAAATCCGTAACCGGTTGATGTTTTTACAAAATCAGCTCCTACTTTGGTGCAAATTTCACAAAGTTTGATTTTATCGTTTTCATTTGTTACATAATCAGTTTCAAAAATCACCTTGGTTATTGCCTTGTATTTGTGTGACATATCAACGACTTGTTTGATTTCTTCTTCCACATATTCCCAATCACCCTGTAAAGCTTTACCGATGTTTATTACCATGTCAATTTCTACCGAACCATCTTTGCAAGCCTGCTCTGTTTCAAAAACTTTTACTGCAATAGCACTATTCCCGGCAGGAAATCCAATTACACAACCAACTAACACGTCAGAACCTTTCAATAATTCAACAGCTTGTTTTACAGCATAAGGTTTAACGCACACCGACGCTACATCGTATTCTACCGCAATTTTACACTCACGTTCCAAATCTGAATCCGTGTAAACGGGGTTCAAAATTGAATGATCAATCATTTTGGCAATTTCTTTAACCTTGCTCATTTTTTTATTTATTCTGTTGTTTTTTTGCCTTTAAATCAGTCAATTCATTATTTATATCCATCACTTTTTGTTCATCCAACTGATAGAAAAATAACGCAAGAACTGCAATAATACTCCAAATAGCAGGCATAATAGCAAATAATATCCTTACACCATTTTCAGTATTAACTGTTACGGGAGCATTGGCTACAAATCCGAAATAGGCCAGTAAGTATCCCGCAATTGCCCCTCCAATAGACCAACCAAATTTTTGTGCAAAATTAGCTGATGAATAAATTAAACCTGTTGCTCGACGACCTGTTTTCCACTCCGAATAATCAGCCGTATCAGCATACATGCTCCACATCATGGCCATTGCAGGACCTACAGCGAAATTACATAATGCCTGAAATAAAAACATGAGTGAGATTTGATCTTTTCCTAAGAAATAATAGGCAACACTTAAAACCGTTCCTAGTGACATTGAAGCTATATAAACTTTCTTTTTCCCTATTAAAGCAGCCATTGGTTTAAGCATAACAGTTCCAAATATAGAACATGCTGTTCCAACAACCATAAATGTTGAAACTAGGACATCAGAACCTATTTTAAAACCAAATAAGTCGGCGGTTCCTGCATTATTTACATAATATTTAAAATAATAAATAATAGATCCGTTTCTAACGGATACGTACAAACAGGTCATAACTCCTACCAAAGTTAAAATCAACCAGGGGACATTATTAAATAAATCCTTGATGTCACTCTTTAATGAACTTTTTTGATCAGACACAGGTTTTACTCGTTCCTTACAAAGAAAAAAAGTTGTCAAAAACATGATTACAGCCAATATAGAATATATTCCCATGGCCGCTGAAAAACCAAATTGTTCGTTGACGGAACCATTTGCAAGTGGTTTAACAAGACCAAAGACATGAACCAATTTTAAGGTAAATCCCTGAACAACCAGTCCTCCAATAAACGCAAAAATTGAACGAAAGGCAGACAAACTTGTTCTTTCAAGTGAATTAGAGGTCATTACAGCCATTAAAGCTCCATACGGCACATTAATGGTAGAATAGATGAACATCATGGCAGTATATGTGATATATGCATACACAATTTTTGAACTTGTTGCCAATTGAGGAGAACAAAATGTCAAAAACCCAATTAATCCAAACGGCACAACTGTATACAGAATCCATGGTCTGAATTTTCCATATTTTGATTTCGTTCTGTCAGCCAACATTCCTACCAAAGGATCATAAAAAGTATCCAGCATACGAACTACTAAAAACATTGTACCAGCTGCAGCAGCTGAAATTCCATAAACATCAGTATAAAAATACAACAAAAACATGGTAAAGGTTTGATAGAATAAATTCGATGCCATATCACCCAATCCATAAGCTGTTTTCTCTATGACTGAGACTTTTTCTGATTTTTGTTCCATGAATATTTAAAAACACATTTAAAATTAAAAGACTTTTATAAACTTGAATTCAAAGATATATTAATTTTTCATTAGTTTTTTCATTTTGAATTGTCATAAGATTTTAATTTTTCGAGTTCCTTTTTCATCCATTCATATTTACGTGTCATTGCGATTGGCAATAATCCGTGACCAGCTTCAGGATAAGCAATATAGCTTTTCGGAACTGAAAGTTGATTATAGGCAGCAAAATTAATATGTGGTGGGCAAGTAGTATCTTTTAACCCGATTTGCATAAACACCGGACATTTTATCCAGGGAGCAAGATTCTTAATATCAAAATATTTCAATGTTTCAAATATTCCGTTCCAACCGAAATCTTTGTTTGCATTCTCATAATCGGTGAATTCATTTGCAGGCCATTTTGCTATTTTAAAATAATCAGGGAAATCAGATAAAAATGGGACTGCCGGCATACAAAGTTTGATTCGCACATTATCCAAAGCAGCAGTGGCAAAACTCAACGCTCCTCCCTGGCTTCCTCCTTCAACCACCAAATAACGTGAATCTACCTCTTCTCTACTACACAGGAAATCTACGGCACGGATACAATCCATGTATGCTCCACGATAAATATACCGCTCTCTGTCTTTTATGTTATGCAATATATAACCAGGAAAACCCGGATTTACTTCATCTCTACTATTTCCATGGCCACGAATATTCAGAAAAAATTCCGGCATTTCTTCTCCGGATGTAATTGATGAAACCTGCATGTTTCCACTATATCCCTGAACATGAAGTAAAGCGGGATATTTCCCTGTAGCTTTGGGGCGTGCATACCAACCGCGGATTAAAACATTATCCAGTGACCGCATTTCAACCAAAAATACATCTCTTTTATCAGTGCACAACGAATCTTTACGAATCATTTTGAACTGTGGTTCGACAGCTGCTAATTCTTTCTTAGCCCGCATCCAGAAATTATCGAAATCGGTTGGCCGATCGGTCAGAGAAACAATTTTTTCAGGTTCTACGCCAACATTGAATGATTTTGAAATATTGAAAAGTTTACTTTTAAAATCAAAATAGATGGTATAAAATCCCGGAGCAATTACACCTTTATTGATTTTCAACGTTTTGCTACTTCTCGCTGAAATTATAATATTTTCGTTTCGAACTGAAAGAGTATCTTTAAAATCACTGATTATAACACATTTAAACTCTCCCTCTACATTATATTTTGATAAATTTGAGACAACTAAAGGAAATTCAACATTTTTATTATCCAGAAAAAGCCTATCTTCCCTGGGAAATTGAGGTTTCAAATCCACTAAAGATTCCAAACCAGTTACTTTAAGTGATACATCACTTAAAAGACCGCCTGTACCTCCACCATCGTAAACCCTGACTGCAATAACATTTTCTTTATCCCATAGAATTTTTTCTGGTGTAATAGTATAATTACGTACTGAATAATATCCACTTAAATAATGTGGAGGGAATTCGCCGGAAGTTCCAATAAGTTTTTCATTAAAATAAACCTGATCAGCATCATCTATTGTTCCTAATTGCAAACTTAAACCGTTGTATTTCTGCGCATCATTCTTTAGAATAGAAGGAATAAATACTATTTTTCTATACCATCCAAATCCATCATAATTTGCATAACCCTGATCTTCCCAGGGTCTGCCAGATCTGATGATTTTCCATGTGTGTGAATTATAATTAATATTTTTCCAAATCAAGCTATCTCCGGTTTTGAATTGCCAATCGTTAGATAGTAAATTCTGTGAAAATCCTGTTAGAGATATGAATAAAAAAAACGATAAAATCAAGCGTCTCATGATCAATTGGTTATTTATTAGTTTTAATTTATAAATTTTTAAAAATAGATTATATTTTCAACAAAACGGATAAGAAAGAATATTCTTATCCGTTTGTCTTTTCACTATAAAATTCAATAAAAAAAACGAAAAGTCAATTTTTATAATTTGATTATCTTTTTCAGTAATTTTTGTCCGTCATTTTGTTTTAAAATTACAAAATAAATACCTGCTTTGTACTCCTGAATATCTAAATTGAGTGTTGACTGACCCTGAACATTTCTTTCCATCAATATTTTTCCGGATAAATCAACCAGTGTAATATTTTCAATATTTACCATACCTTCAACTTTGAAAATTCCGGTAGTTGGATTAGGGGAGACATTTATTTGAATGCTTTCTATAGTTCTGACAGCAGTAGAAGTTGCCAATGACTCATAAGTTACTTTGAATTTTCCACCCTGATTAATCGCTATATTTAATGTGCGAGAAACAGCATCAAAATTATTAAAATTCAATCCATCCAAGGTCACTGATTTAATACGTAAAAGTCCATCTTCCATTGGAATGGGGGTGAGTTTAATAGTTTGGGCTGAAGTAGAAGCTGCAAATTTATAATATAAGCTCGCAGGTTGATGCAAATAATATAAATTGCTGTACAAATAGGCATAATAACCAAATTCACTGCTATGATAATTAGCCTTAAACATATCACCTTTATCACTATTTCTAAAAATTGTACCTGTTGGATCTAATTGATTGTAAGTTTCTCCATATGTGGCATCAATAAAGTGACTCATATAAAACAAAATTGCTTCATCAGCCATTTGCAGATAAATAGGATTTTTAGTGATATAATAATTTATCATCGGACCGGTAAATCCTTGTTCCAACGTCCAATAATCCTTATTATCACCACTCGCACCCCAACCACCTGTTTTTACATTCAAATTATTAAAAGGACCTCCGTTTAGATGATCCCAAATGGTAACACCATTGTTAGTGTAAGTCCAGGCTTTATCCAAAATTTTTGAAGCTGCATCTTTCAGTTCTTTTTTAGTTGTATCACATAAAAATGCTCTGCCTAAAACCCAGGAAGTTTTGATAAAATGACCAATACTGGCATCAGCAGTATAGTCCGAAACCTCCCAATCATTTGAATATGATTCCGGATAAAGAACTTTTACACGCGAATCATTTATTTGCGGAATGAATTTTGTAACTATTATATTCGCCAATTGAGCTAGTCTGGCTTTTTTAGCCGGATCCTGAGTTACCAGATAAGATAGTTCAGCATTGGTTGTTATTGCATCAACTGTCGAAGTAAAACCTTTTCCCGATAATCCGGTCCAATCCAGATTTGCTTGTTCATAATAACCTTCATAACCCGGTCGGGCATCCCACAAGTGAGTATAAATTGAGTTAATACCTTTATCCATCCAACTCTTAATATTTGCATCATGTGTGGCTTCGTAATTAGCAACAATTCCAACCAAAGCGTATTGCTGTTGGAATCCCCATTTTCCTGTATTTGGGTCCCACCATTGTCCATGATCCAGTGATCCATCTTTATTGGCAAAACAATACCATCCATCATTTGTTGCATCCCAACCGTGAGCAAATAAAAAATCGAGGGCACTTTTTGCATAAGCCAGATACTTTTCATCTCCTGTTAACATAAATGCTCTCGTGAATCCGTAACCCTGGCGTGTTTGTGCCACAAGAGATTTTTGCTGATAGGATGCATTTGTATGAACATTGACACTGTTTAAAACATTTCCAACTCTGTTTATATTTGAATAAAATCCACCATAAGTAGGTTCATATGCATGATTAATCCAAAATTCAGCATTATTTCTGACATAATCGATATTTACATCCGGGTTTAAAATATTATTAGATCTTACAACATATTGTGCCTGGCAATTAATAGCAAATAAAAATAATAAAGATAGAATCTGATAATGATTTTTCATGATTTAAATTAGTAAATAGATTAAGGAGACGTTGTTTTATCAACAAATATTTTTTATTTGATATTTAATATGAATCAATTACTCTGAATAACTAATTTCACATGATTTTTTTTCCAGAACAACTTTATTTTTCGCTAAAAGTTGCTTAATTGATTCTACGGATTTTGAAGAATTTAAGCCATCTGAAGGAGTATTTAAACAATAATCTAATAATTTATCAATTGTGGAAGTAGCAACGTGCATTCGTGAATCTGACGAAGCATAATAAATGAATACTGTACCATCATCATCCATTATCCACCCATTGCTAAATAAAACGTTTGATACATCACCAATTCTTTCATCACCCTGAGGAGCCATAAAATATCCAGCCGGTTCAGCAACTATTTTAGTTGGATCATCCAACTCAGTTAAATATAAATATAAAACGTATCGTAGTCCTGCTGCACAGCCTCTTACGCCATGACCTAAATGTAACCATCCATTTTTTGTTTTAATTGGATGAGGTCCTTCTCCATTTTTAAGTTCTTTAATCGTATGATAATTTCTGAAATTGATTGTCTTTTCAGATAAAATTTCAGCATTTTCAATATTATCAATTAAAGCCCAACCTATACCTTCACCGGTTCCGGTTTCTATAAAGCCTTCTTGCGGTCGTGTATAAAGAGCATATTTCCCCAAAACAAATTCAGGGTGTAAAACCACATTACGTTGTTGGTATTTTGATTTTACATTTGGCAATCGTTCCCAGTCAATTAAATTTTTAGTTCGAGCAATTCCTGCCGATGCAAAAGCGGATGACAAATCGCCCTTTGGTGCATTTGAATCTGCACATTCGCTGCAAAAGACTCCGTAAATCCAACCATCTTCATGAGCTGTTAGTCGCATATCATAAACATTAGTCTCATTATTTCCCTTTGGCAACGGCAATGTAATTGGTTCATCCCAAAATCTGAAATTGTCAATTCCATTAGGACTTTCGGCAACTGCAAAAAAAGATTTTCGATCATTACCTTCGACTCGTACAATTAAAACATATTTATCATTCCATTTTATGGCACCTGCATTATATGTTCCATTAACTCCAATTCTTTCTAAAAAAAATGGGTTTGTATCTGAATTAAAATCAAATCTCCATTCTAGGGGTACATGATTATCAGTAATAATAGGATTTACATATCGATTGTAAATATTATTACTCGAAGGACACATCTGATTTTTTTTGGCAATCAATTCTTCTTGATACCTCTTAAGTTGCTTTAACATTTTATTTGTTTCAATCATTTGATATTCTTAACAGTCAATCTCTTTTATGCCTTAACTAAAACTTTTGGTAATTTCAAAAATTATTATTATTTCAGATTTCAATCTAAATTATTGATTAAAATCGATTTTTTTATATGGAAATCTCAAAAGTATAATTGCGATAATTGTGAGGTTGACTTTTCCAGGTCAACCTCGTAATTATAATTTTAAGAACCTGTTTAATTAATTTAGCGAACTATTTTAAGTATTTGTCCATTTGCTTTAATCATATAAACACCCGATTTCAAATCAGAAATACTAACAGAATTAATTTTTTTGAAATTATTAACCAGTTTTCCAATTGAATTATAGATTGTTACGTCAGCAGTTTGTGTTAATTCAATTTTGTTTGAGGTAATTCTTGCAAAAATTGATTTTGCTTTTGCATTTACATCATTTAAAGCAGTAGTCTTTGAAGCTGGTTTTAAAAATCCACTAAACCATGTGGCCAGATATCCGTCGTTCGAAGTTGAACTCCACCAATAATCGGCTGATGAATAATTTTGACCGGAAGGAATTGCTGTTGGATCATCAGAATCCTTATCAATTACTTTTAAATCGAATGATAAACCCTTACCTCCATTTAATGCTCTCCAAGAATTTACATCGAAATTTAAACGTTGCTCCCCTGTAAGTGCTAAGTAACCAATCACTATTACCTGCTTTACGACACCTGCACCTGAAGTTGCACCTCTATTGTAAAGATTTAAATTGGCACTTAAATTGGATGTAGTTCCATTCCAGTTGAGGCTACCTTGACCATCAGCTGAATATTGAACCATCATAGCATCTACATATCCTGTAGGTTTAAATGCTGCCTTCCAACCACCAAAATTCATATATCTCATATAAGCACACTGGGGATAAGTTGATTGTGCTCCCAGTTTATCAGATATCGCATTTATCTTTTGATCCTGTGCACACATTAATTCTACAACCTCGTTACCCGTTATATTATCGTCTGTATATTTAAGTAAAATATACATATTAAATTCATCAAATAAAACTTTAAAAGCACCAGAAAAATCTGTAACCCCTTTGTTTTGACCTGTATTTAATACATTATTCTGAATTAAATAACCATTACCTGAAATTGAATTCCATGAATCGTCAAAATTAGAATACACAGGATCAAATCCATTAACTGAAGTTGTATCCGCTATAGCAGAAGGGCTTGGAAAATTCGCTATTCCTTGAGTAGGTTGAACCGCTGTTAACCAGGAATAAATTGGGAATATCCAGTTAGAAACATAAGCTGCATCAGTTTTTGACTGAGCAAACATGGCAGAAACACATAAAAATGTCGCCATAAAAAGAGAAAAGATTGTTTTCATAAGCTTAAATTTTTAAAATTAAAATTATTTATTTAAAGTATTTGGTTGTTACAATGAAATTATGAATTAAATTGATTGCTCTACTTTACAATCACTGAAACTTTATACGAATCTCCAATTGAAATACCTTTATAAAAATTATAAATAACCGGATTTGTAAAATCATTTACGGTAGTTCCGCTTGTCTGAACAACAGACCCGATTTGAACAGGTGCTAATGATCCTGACCATACAGCAACTAATTTAGTAATGTCTGTTCCACTTAATACATTTACAATTATTGTTTTAGAAGCAATATCAATTACACCAACTGGCGAAGGTATTAAACCCGAAAAAGAGAAAGTCAAAACCGGATCCTGAAGTGTCAGATTCATTGTATATGTTGTACTTGAACCGTCTTGTGCTACAACTATTACTGACGTAATTGTATTAAGAGTATAGTTTTTTGAATCACTATAAGGAAACCCGTTTATTAAAACAGAACTAAATGGTGAAGACTCAATAATAAGTTTTGGACCTTTAGGACTGGAAGCATAATTTAGTGCAAGATTAATTATTTTATTAGTTTCATCTATAATTGCAATTTCCCCATTTGAACCAGTAGTAAATGGAGTTAGTTGAAACTTAGTTAATTTTTTTTCTGTCGATGGTGGGAAGGTAGTAAACACTACAGTATAATTCGTCACATTTCCCTGAGCAGATGTTACAGTATATTGGACAGAATTTTTAAAATTATTAGATGTCACTCCCGACACCTGTGGGACTCCATTAATGGCTACTTTAGCTAATGCAGAATTTACAGTAAAACTAGCTACATAGTTGAAATCTATTGTATTGTCAGGGATAGCAAACTGAATTTTATTATCATCTGAAATTTTTCCTGCAACTTTATTACCATTGATTTTAAGAGAAAAATCGCTAAATTGATTTCGCTGATCTACAACTTCTATTTCGATGGTTTTTGCCCTTCTAATGGAATCTTTACCAAAATCACCGGTACTGGTTGACACAACTGTAACTTTATATTTGCCAACAATATCGTAATTTATTCGTAATGAATCTGCACTGTCAAAATTTATTCCACTTGCATTCGGTTCACCCCAAACACTACCTGGTTTTCCATCAAATAATGTGACAAATTCTCCTGAACCTTTATTTATAACATAATAATTATTCCCTGCTAAAGCATTTGGTTGTCCATCACGAAGAAATGAAATTTGGAAATCAGGATTAACTGGCACAGATATATCAGATTTACATGAGTAAAATAAGGATATTGTTATCAATATAAATATTGATTTATATATGATTTTCATATTGTAGTATTTTAAATATAATTAATGATTAATTACCAATTTGGATTTTGTTTTAAAGAACCTCTATTAATATCAATCTCATATTGTGGAATTGGGAAATACTGATTCTTTATCTTACTAAATTTATTATTAAACATTGCCCCTAAATCATTTGAACTATCAAATTTTGAATCAAAACTCCAACGAACAATATCATTATAATGGTGGCCTTCCGTAGATAATTCAAAAATACGTTCGTTTACTATTGTTTGAACATCAAGCGTAGTTTTTGCAGGCATTCCAGCTCTTGCTCTCACTTGATTTAATGCTGCTAAACCCAAATCCAGATCTTTAGTTGATTGAAAACAAGCTTCTGCGTACATTAACAAAACATCTGAATAACGAATTACCCTCACATTTACAGGCGCGCACAAAGGTGATTTATCCACCCATTGTGGATAATAATATTTCTTTAATCCAAACGACTTTGTAGGCAGGGCAGTTGTCCCTGTATATAGATTATTATTCAATACAATATTCTTTGAATGATATCCACTTTTAAATGGTACGTTCTGTTTTGAAGAAACTCTCCAATCGATTGTATCTCCATCAATATAACAAGTTGCAAAAGCTCGTGGATCAATTTTTGAAACATATCCTGCCGGTGCATCTGGCCTTGTTTCAAATTTCAACCAAAGAGTTGGATCAATTTCCATATTTCTATAACCAAGAGGTGAAAAATAATTCACTAATAAGTTACCTCCCCATTGTTCCCCTGGCAACCAGCCGCTTTGTCCGCGATTATCATCATTATACTGAATCTCCCATACAGATTCTGCATTATTCTCGGCGGTATAAGTATTTCCACCTACCGGAATATCTAAATAGGAATAATTAGAGAGTAATGCTGCTTGCTCGTTTGCTTTATCTTTTGATTTTGGTTGTATTAAATGATAATTACCACCATCAATAACTAACTTGAAAGCAGTTTTTGCCTTAGCCAGATTAGAAACGGCTTCATCTGTACTTGCCTTTCCAAAACGAAGATAATAATGATAGTGTTTATATAAAAGTGCTTTCCCAAGTGCTGCTGCTGCAGCTCCTTTTGTAATTCGTCCTGTCTCGGATGAAGGCCATGAAACAGGTAAATTATTCACAGCAAAATTTAAATCTTCTTCTAATTTATTCCAAAAATCTTCTGTTTTACCATTAACAAACAAATGATTCGGATCTGTTGGAACATTTGTTTCATCGTAATAAACAGGTTCATTAAACCATGTAACCAAATAGAAATAATACATACCTCTTAATGCTGTTAATTGAGCTTTATAATGCGCATATTTTACCGGATCAACCATTGATTGTATATTAGTCATTTTGGACAAAACATCAGATGTTCTGAATAAACCCTGGTACAATGAACTCCAGGTTGTTTTGAAATCAGGAGTATTAATCAATAATTGATCATAACCTGCAAATGGAGTTTCAAACCATATATAAGGATCTAATGTGTTTAAATTCAAAAAATAGTTTAAACCAAACATACCACCATAGGCAAAAGGGCAATAAGCAGCATTAACAGCCAAATCTAAGTCAGTTTCTGTTTTTAAAAATGAACCGACATCTAAAAGATTTGTATTCTGGGTATTTAGCAAAGTATCAGAACAAGCAGAAAGAGTTATTGCGGTGAGAATTATAAATAATATCCTTTTCATTGTGTTAAATCTTTTCATGTTTTTAATTAAAATCCTATTTGCAATCCAAACGTAAATGAACGGGGAACTGTATAATTTCCATTATCTATGCCTGAAGTAAGAGGGTCATTCGCATTGGGTAACAATTCCGGATCACGACCTTTATAACTTGTAAAACAATAAAGATTAGAAACATTAGCATAAATTCTCAGGCTACTAATTCCAATTTGTTTAGTTATTGGCGCAGGTAAATTGTATCCGATTTGAATATCTTTTATTCGCAGGAAAGATCCATCTTCTACCCAGAAAGAGGATAATTGATCATTTGAGTTTGTATTTCCAATACCAATTCGAACATTTGTAGTAGAAGGATTATCAATAGTCCAGTGATTTAGAGCAAAATCAACCAGTTTGTTATGATCCATATCCTGACTATTCATGGTTGAAAGTGAAGCTCTTTGTTGATTATAAATATTATTGCCATTAACACCATATAGAAATATATTAAAATCAAAATTCTCATATGAGCAGTCGAAACCAAGTGTATAATTGAAATCAGGGATTGTCTTTCCTATAACGGTTTTATCTTTTGAATCGATAACGCCATTTCCATCGAGATCTTTATACATTAAGTCACCAGGTTGTGGTATGTTGGTTAAGTATTTAGCATGTTTGTATCCTGTATAATTGCCCGATGCATCTTGTTGCCATGTGCCATCAGAATTTTTAGCATAATTATCTTCATTCAGTTGTATAATACCGTTGCTTACATATCCGTATAATGAAGCGATTGGCTGAGAAACAATTGATCTGTTCGTTGAAGTAGAGTTGGAAACATAAGGTACATTTTGAAGTGAAATTACTTTATTCTTTATTGTTGTAAAATTAGATACAATCCCATAATTAAATTTTCCAATTTTATCACGCCATTGAAATGAAAGTTCAATTCCCTGATTTTGAATTTTTCCTATATTTGTCCAGGGGTTACCATTTACCAACCCAAACACCAACGAAGCAGGTTTAGCAACAATTAAATCATTATTATTTTTTATGTAATATTCTGCAGAAGCCTGTAGTTTTCCATTAAACATACTTAAATCAGTACCAAAATTATACATTTCAGCAGTTTCCCAATGAAGAATAGGATTAGCCATTCCATACATTGCATATTGTGCAGCGGTAATATGTTGATCGCTACCAAAAACAGGGGCGAAATTATTAGAATTATCAATTGTGTTTAAATAGGGGAAATAACCCTGAATAGCAGAATTACCCGTTTGTCCAAAGCCAATTCTTAATTTCAATGCATCAATTTGATTTACATCTTTTAAAAACAATTCATTAATTTTGCATGCTAAAGATCCTGATGCGAAACTACCCCACTTATGGTCAGGAGCAAAACGCGTCACACCATCAACCCTATAGGATGCAGTAGCAAAGTAAATACCTTTATAATCATACATAACTCTACCTAAATAGGATATTCTTCGATAATCATTAAAAACTCCATTTAAACTTTTCGAAGTAGTACCACCATTAGACAATGTATTAAGAGACTCGAAATTGAAACCGGTTTCAACACCACCTATATTATTATAGAGTTCTTGTCTGAATTCTGAAACTAAAGTGGCTTGAACGTTATGAATTTCATTAAATCTTTTCTTGAAAGACAACTGGTTTTCAAAGTTCAAGTTAACACCTTCACTGTAAGACTCCGAAAGAGTTGCATTATTCGAAGATCGATTTCCTGTAAACGAAGGCCACCAACTCTTGCCTCTGCTGTTGATTATTTCTGCTGAAGGTGTAATTTTATAGGACAACCAATCATTAAAATCAATTTGTAAGTAAACACTGGCATTTAATCCGGTACTATAATTTTTATTAGATCCATTTGTCCCAACTAATAAATTTGGTTTATCATTTCCACTAGTATTCGAGAAAATCTTACCAGTATATCCTGTTGGAGGAGTTCCGGCTATCAAATTACCATTCGTATCTTGCCAATATGCTGTTTGTGGAGATTCAAAGCCGCCCTTATAATATGAATTATACACTTTCATTAATGGGGAGGTATTTAAGTCCCAAATTGTAGCCTGATTCATAAGTAGATCTTCTCCAATTTGATAATTTGCACTAAAATTTTCACCTACTTTTATGTGCTTATTGATTTTAAAATCAGAATTAGCACGAATACCGTACCTTTCAGAACTTGTTTTAATGACATTACCGGTTTCGTTCAAATAATTTAATGCTAAACTAAAATTGCTATTATCACTCCCACCTGCTAATGAAAGATTATAGTTTTGATTCATCCCGTTTCTGAACATTTGATTTTGCCAGTCTGTACCTTGTTGCCATCCGGTACCATAATATTTTTCCCGGAAAGCCGGTTGATATTCAGCAGGAACAGCTGTCTTTTTATAATTAGCATAGACATCGTTATAAAATGCTGAATATTGATCGGCATTCATAACATCAATTTTGTTTGGTGGAAGTGTAATACTCAAATAAGTGTTTAAATTAGCTTGAATTTTTCCGGATTTTCCTCTTTTTGTATTTATTATAACCACTCCATTTGAACCATCTGCTCCGTAAATAGCAGATGCAGAAGCATCTTTTAGTACCTGAAGATTCTCAATATCTTGCGTTTGAATACCATCAATATTTGAAACTCTTACACCATCTAATATGTAAATTGGCTCAGAGGTTAGATTAATTGAGCCTACACCACGAACTCTGATTGAAGCACCACCACCCGGCTTGCCGCTTTGAGTAACTAAAACTCCCGGAGCTTTTCCCTGAAGTGCCTGAGCTGCACTTGACGCCGGATTTTTTGATAAGTCTTTGGAGGATACAACAGCAACAGATCCTGTCAGGTCAGATTTTTTTACTGTTCCATAACCTATTGCAACAACTTCTCCTAACTGAGTTGACAAAGATTGAAGAGTAATATTTATTATCGATTGATTTTCAACATTAACTTCTTGTTTTTCCATTCCTATATAGGTAAAAACAAGTATATCTTTCGGTGAAGCAACGATACTATACTTACCATCTAAATCAGTGACAGTTGCAAGCGTTTTGCCTTTTACCTGTACTGTCCCACCAATTAATGCCTCCTTCAGACTTCCATCAGTAACTATTCCGGTTATTGTTTTTTGACCAAACAATTGTGGAGTAATTATAAAGCTCATGATTAGAAAACAAATTCTTGCCAGATTAAGGGTGTGATTATTCATACTTATATTAAATTTAAAATTTATCAAACATTTTATTATATTTATTTTTCTCATTAACCTTACTGAACTTTCAGTGAATCTTATTTATTAAACTTAAGCGAATTAAAGAGAAAGAATAAAATTAAATCTTACGTTGCAAAAATATATATTCCGAAACAAATAAGTATCATATTTTTTTGACCAATCATGATACTTTTCCTACATAATTTTTTTAAACAGGATGTAATGAAGGACTAATTCAAACCGGATTATAATGCTTAAAAAAAACTATCCTTTGAAAAATTCTTTCTATAGATAGTTTTTATGTAATGTATGAATTAAAAAGCCCAATTAAATTTATTTCAAAACAATTACCGAACCTGCATTAATAGTCTTCTCTTTTCCGAATATAATGGTATAATCTCCATTTGTTGCTTGCATTTTCAAATCAACAACTTTCTGATTGTCAATATACAAATCTGGATTTTTAATATTGATTCCGGAACTAGCAAATTCGAGCTTTGAAAATTTAAAATTACCGGACCTAACTTCTATTCTTATTGAATTTTCCCTTCTTTTATAAAAAGCAGTTGCATCGGCTGTAGCAAAAAACAATGTAAAATTTTCTTTATCTATTTTGGGGTCAAATCGATATAAACCTCTGTTTGCAGAAAATCCAAGGAATGCATTCATGATTGACCAGGCAGCCATTGGACGAAAATAATGTCCGCCGAATTCCTGATGATCAAAATAAAGACCGGATTTTCTATATCTTTCATCGACGCCTTTGATTACCTTTAGTCCATCATCAACCATGTTCTCATAAATAAGAAACGACGCAAATGCTAATTCTACACCGGTCCAGGGAGTATTAGCCTGATCGGCCCATAAATCGGAAGTTTGAATGGGAAAAAGAACTGGGGAAGACGGCCAGGAACAATTACGCAAAAACGAATTATCCATAAATGAACGGTTCATTATCGATTTGAGTGATTTACGTACATTTTCTCGTTTGAAAATATAACCCATTCCTGCATTATGTGATACCCATTGACCTATCAATTGATCAGTGAGACATCCGTTGTCCACTCCTTTTTTCCCCAGATAGTCGTTTGACAAATTATAATAAGAGCCGTTCCAGAGTTTTTCTTCCATTAATACAGACCCTTTTTGAGCTATTTCCTTATATTTTTTAGCTAAGACTTTATCTCCCATGTCTTCTGCAACAAGGGAAGCCATTCTTAAAGACACTATCCATTGAGATTGAATATAAGATGCCAAGCCATACATAGGGAAATTATCATAGCTACACATTATACCATTCATATCCGGCATTTGATCACCATCTTTGTCCCGTTTAGTTAGAATATATTCAATTCCATGTTTTACAGAAGGCCAGATTTTATTGATATATTGCTTATCATTGGTAAATAAATAATCGCGTAAAACCATTTGAATGTAATCAGGGACTAAGTCCACACGGTCATAAACTCCCCATGTTCCATTTTCGTTATAATCTAAATCAAATCCTAAACCATGATTAATTTCACCTCCTTTGGTTTGAAGTTTACAATGTGAGTCCATCATCGATTTTTGCAATTCAGGAAATAGAGAAATAATCATGGGTGAACCATATAGAGAAACATCCAAAGTGGCGTTTGGTCCCCATGCCTGACTTGAAGTTAACCCTTCACGAATGGCGAATTGTCCCCGTTTATTTAAGGTTGAAGAAGTAATAAAAGTATTTAATTGCGAATTGACCTGATCTAATACAAATTGATCCAAATCAGAAGCATACATATCATTTACGAATTGATGAGTTTGTTTGTCCAAATATATTTGTTCATTTACAAAATAACTTGCTACAGAGTCAATGTGAGGAAAATTAGTTTCGTAATAATGACCAACTTTCTTTGTAACTTTTAAATCTATCTTATATTTTATTTTTTCTAGTTCTAATAAATTTTTATCTTTTTTATCCAATACTGAACCATAACTATTAGGAAAATACCAGTTCATAAAAAAAGAACTTGAAAATTGTGAATTTCCATTCAAATGTTTTGAAACTGCAATTGAACTAAAGCACCTCTGATCCTTATCTCCGTTAAATCTTCCTATAATATTACCATCATTCGTTTTAAAATTTCTATTTTTCGTATCATCGGTATTGTCCAGTTTATTTTCAACCAGTAATTTTTCATAATAGGGATGTTTATGCTCCCAACCCAAATAATACGAAACTTCATCACCACCAATTACTCCTAATCCCATTTGTCCAAATGAGGAATTTGATTCATCCATTCCTGAAACACTTTGAGAAAAGAATTTATAATTTTTATTCTCAATTAATTTCGATTGAAATGCTTTATTTATTACATCGTATCCAACCAAATTTCGCAAAGAGCCTAACAGCATTATATCCACTGTTTTATTCGTTTTCGATTTCACAGTGAAATTAAAATAAGTTCCCGGTAATGAAGAATTTTTCAAATCGTGTGGAATAAATGGTGAAAATGTTTCAAGTTCTACATCAAATGGCATTTGAGGATCCGAAAAAACAAGATTTGAAAATGGGAAACGAGCAGAATATTGAATTTGATCGACTCCACTCATCCAGGGGTAATAATAAATAATTCCCTCAAGACCACCTTCCTGTAGACTATTATTGAGCTGCAGCAACTTCAGTTTTGGTTTTTCACCTTCAACCTGATAACGAACTAAAAAGAAAAGAAAACTCTGTTCCAACGATTTATTCGGTCTAACAGGCAAATCGAGCATTGGTCCACTTCCAAACGGATAATTGTTGAAAATCGTCCAGTTATAGAAATTTCCATCTTTACGTATTTCAATACTTCCGGCACCAATTCCACCCATTGAAATTCCACTGCGAACTCTTGAAGAAGCACTGTATGTTTCTACTATTGGTTGGTTTTTTTGAGAATAAAGTGTTGTCGAAACGAATATAACTGTAAATAAAAAATATTTTTCAAATGTATTTTTCATAAAAAGACTATAATGGTTATTTAAATTTATTTTTTTTATAGTAGCGAGTTAATCTTAATCTATTTTTTTTGATTGAGCCAAACAAGCCATAACTTCAAACTATTTGTCCATGAAGCAATATGTTCATTTCCGGTTCCCAGTCCAAAACCGTGACTACCTTCGGAGATGATATGTAATTCAGCTGAGATGTGTTTTCTGTGTAAAGCCTTGTACATTAGCAATGAATTTTCTGTCGCGACAGCATTATCATTATCGGCCAAGGCAAAAAATGCAGGTGGAGTATCTTCTGAAACCTGAAGCTCATTCGAATATAGTTTTAATAATTCTTTGTCGGGTTTTGTACCAAGTAGGGCAGAAATGCAACCTGAATGGCTACACGAATCTGTGAAAGAAATAACTGGATACATTAAAATCATAAAATCAGGTCTACAACTTTGTCTTTCAACCGAATCTTTTGATGTTTTATCACCATAATCGAAGTGTGTACCAAGTGTTGAAGCTAAATGCCCACCGGCAGAAAAGCCCATAACCCCAATTTTTTGAGGATTTATATTCCAATTTTTTGCATTGGAACGAACCAATCGTAATGCACGCTGTGCATCCATTAATGGTGCTTTATTTGGAATTTTACAATTTTCATAAACAGGCAAACGGTATTTTAATACTATTGCAGCCACACCAATAGAATTCAGATATTTGGCTATATCCGTACCTTCCAGGTCATATGCTAACACCCAATATCCACCTCCAGGACAAATCACCACTGCCTGACCGGTTGCAAATCGTTTTGTCGGTAAAAACACTGCAATATCAGGCGTTTGAACGTTACTTACAAGTATGATATCTTTCTTTTCGGTTTTTTCTATTGCTACGGTTTTTATTGAATTTGGGATTTCACCATTATACAGGGGCAAATTATAATCTTGCCCTAAAACAGATTGACTTTGAATTATTACGACTATAAGTAGTATTTTACGATAAGTATCCATCTTTTAAAAATTATTTTATTAATTTAGACGACAGCCATGCATTGTAAGCCTTTATATTTTTAATTGATTTAAAGACATATTGGATTTTAATATTAATGTAATTTATTAAGCTACAAAAATAGAAGATTATTTTTTAGAAGATGCATATTATTATGTCTATTAATAATACTTTTCTTCATATAAATTTCAATCTGGTATCAAAAGATTTTATAGGAGGAGAATTGGAGAAAGAGAATTAGAAAACTTATAATTAATTATAATTATTCGTTTGTCTTAAAGGATAGATTTATACAATTTAATTTGATTGGTATAAATATGAAAAGACATTTAACGGCGAGCGAGTCTTATTTTCAGAATAGTATTATTTAAACAAGCTTTCTCATTTTAGAATAGTTTTCGCGAAATTCTTTTGGTGTAGTACCTTTACGTTGTTTAAATATCCTGTTGAAGTTTGACAGGTTATTGTAACCACAGGCATAACTTATTTCAGAAATTGTTTGAGTAGAATTGACCAGATATCTCGAAGCGAATCCAATCCGTAAATCATTGAGATATTCGACAAAATTCTTTCCGGTACGTTTCTTCATAAAACGACTAAAAGAAGCTACTGACATTCCAACATTATCAGCAACATCTTTTAAATGTATTTCATTCTTATAATTACTATGTAAATAGGATATGGCTTTTTGTACCCGGCGACTTTCCGAAGACTCTTCATCATCTGTGAATGTACTATTACAAAGTATTCGGTAATTTTCATCAATTGAAAGCTCATGCAATATGCAAATCAATTCGATAACTGAATAAAATCCTGAATTATTATCAGACAAAGATTTCAAACGCACTTTTACATTTTCAATAGCCTGACGTGAAAAAACGATACCTCTTTTTGCATTTTCTAACATTACTGAAATTGAGTAAAACGGTATCTTATTTAACAGACTCTCAAAAAATAATTCAGGGTAAAATTGAATCGTTATTTCATGAATCAAATTGTTACAAATTTTGCTGTCAATCCACCCATGTTCTAATTTTTCATTTCCTATCAGACAAAGTTCTAAATCGTCAATCTCTTCATTCGAATCACCAACAATACGTCTTGATCCCTTAGCATTTTCTATGAAATTAAGTTCATAATCGGTATGTACATGAATCGGATAGGTAAACGTAGATTTTGTTCTATTCATTATGATAAAACAATCTTCACTGGAAAGAGGTGTGATTTCACGAAAGATATTTGAATATTCCATAATAGATTTTATTTGTAAGCTTAACGCCGCAATTTACGATATTTTTCCAAATCAACAAAATTCAAAAGATATTTAGGATTCATTATATTAAGATAATTTACATAATTACATCTCCCTTTTAAAACAGTATTCTTCATACTAACAAGTTCTATTTTAGAATCAAAACTACAAACTATTTAAAATAGATCTTTTGTAAAAAATCACACTATAACAATGAGTTTTATTTACGTTATCTGTTTAAATATATGTTTATTATCTTTTTTATTCTAATATATAATTGGCGTTTTTATTTTACATCATTTGGAACTCTTAGTTTAACGATTTTAAAATCACTTTTTTTATGCATCCCTTTTGATAAAAACATATCAAATAAAATTTCATAGAATTTACCGATTCTAAAAATAAAAATCTGTTCTATGTGTTACATCAAGTTAACATCAACCGGTTTCGTTTTTTATATTTTAAAGTTTTATATAATCTATTTTATGGAAAAGTTTTTTGGAAAACCTTCAATTGTTTATTTTTTCATTAAGATTTTCAACACAGTATCTAAATTATCAGGTTTCTGTGGGAATCTTCCTATATTGACAAAAAAGTTTCCTGAATCATTATTTGCCCATGAAGTATTATTATAATGCAATTCAACTCCTGAACGAAGCCAATAGGCAGCACTAACATTATTGCCATCGAGTCCTTTCAGATTTAGGTCTCCAAAGTTAGGATACAACCAATGGGCATAAATTTTATTTCCATTCTGTGTATATCGTCCCCAATCGGGTTTTGATAATGGGCATGAACCACAATTATAAATACTTTCACTATTTCGATCAAACCACTCTCCTACTTCAGATAATATTTTAATTGATTCTGTCGGAAAATTTCCCCGGGCATCAGGTCCTACATTTAAAAGTAAATTTCCATTCTTGCTAACACAATCAACAAGACAATGAACAATTAATTCCGAGGATTTCCAGTTTTTATCCGTTTCATTAAACCCCCAGGAACCATTCATTGTCATACAAGTTTCCCATGGAACAGCATTCCCATATTTATCGGTTAATGGAACATCCGGAATTCCTTGTTCGGGAGTTTCAAAATCACCTGATTGACCTATTAAACGTTCCTTTGAAGAGGAGTTCTCATGTTTATCAAGTCTGTTATCTAAAATAATGGTTGGCTGATATTTTCGTATCATTTGTACCAACTCTTTGGCTTTCCACTTCTCACCTCTGTAATCATCAAATGAATAATCAAACCACATGATGTCGAGTTTTCCATAATTCTTTGCCAATTCCTCCACCTGACCATGCATATATTTCAGGTAATTATCCCAATTAAATGTTCTTTTTCCATATTCCTTATCATCCCGTTGCGGATGATTTCCTACATTCGGGTAATCAAGATGATGCCAGTCAATAATCGAGTAATATAATCCGACTTTGAGCCCTTCAGCTCTGAATGCATCCAGAAATTCACGCACAATATCGCGGCCTCCAAATTGTTTACTTAACTTGTAATCTGTCAATTTACTGTCGAAAAGACAAAAGCCATCATGATGCTTGGCAGTAAGAACAGCATATTTCATACCTGCTGCTTTTGCTGCTTTTGCCCATTTTTTAGCATCAAAATCAACCGGATTAAAAGCATCAACATATTTTTGATAGTTCTCGGTGGTTGTTCTTTCAAATGATTTCACCCATTCCCCTCTTCCGGCAACTGAATAAGCTCCAAAATGAATAAACATGCCAAATCTTGCTTCTCGCCACCATTTGGTACGCGTTAACACATCCTGATAACGTTCTGAATATTCCTTTGATGGAATTTCCTTAGATCGGATTTCCTGAGCATAAAGATCGAAAGTTAAAATCTGAATTACAATTAGGAATAATAATGTGTGTTTTTTCATTTCAATTTTTTATTTTTTAACGACCTTAATATTTTTTAGTTTCTATATTCTATGTAGTGTAACTGCTGTTTCAAATTAAATTCTTATATCTAATAAAAGCAATGGAATTTCTTCTATTCAATTTTTCAGAACCTGCATCCAATTTTTCGGCATCAATATCCCGTATTTCATTTTAATCATATATGAGCTTTTTAAAATTGATAAAAATCACATATCTTAGTGTTGAGGAACAAATAAAAGCAATATTTTTTCTAGTACATGAAGATGCAAAGATTTTAAACAATATTTAGTTTAATTTCGGGTATTTTGTATGCAATTAATTAGTTTAATATTATTTGAAAAATCAATACTTTGATAAAAGTATTGGAATTACTGTTCATAATAAAGGTTTTACAAGTATTAATACAATAATAAATCCGGCAAAATATTCTATTATGAAGTTCGTCTGTCTAATTTCAATTTAAATCACACATTGTACAATTCAATATACAATCTGTATTTACTAAATCCGGACGACATTATTAATATCCAAATCCTTGCCTTCCAGGAATTCAATCTATGAGAAAGTGTAAATGTTATATTATTAATATTTAAGGAATTAAAATTAGAATTATATCCATTCCATACTCAATAATCTCCTTGATTCCTTTTCCCAAAAAACATGTATAATTTACGCA
>Ga0302215_10000830_pt1 | contig 22484 bp, 17 predicted proteins | sample II_Fen_N3_1_FD_194580 | JGI IMG/M metagenome (GOLD analysis project Ga0302215, IMG submission 194580) | Peat permafrost microbial communities from Stordalen Mire near Abisko, Sweden - II_Fen_N3_1 | ecosystem: Environmental > Terrestrial > Soil > Wetlands > Permafrost | place: Sweden: Abisko... | reverse complement strand
TCGCGTTGATTCTAATGGTATTCTTCACGTCATTTTACATCCGCTATAAGTATGATTTGGTCCAGCGGTTTGAAAAATTTAAAAATGAGTTGAATGACTTGGAGGCGCTTGAAAAAGACTAAAAGGAATACGATTAATGTGCTGTTCAAAAATCTTGGAGGAGGATTAGATGGTAAATGTAAATGGGGCTGTGCGTTTTAATAAAATGATTTAAGGGCGGCTATATTTAAAGCCGTACATTCCGCTCGGACAACTTCGTTTCCGTGACCCCGCTTAACTGCCTTCCTTCAGGCTAAATGATCTTCATTTCGTGTCGATCAAATCTACACATTTCTCCTTCCAGTTGTCTTGGGGGATTTTTTAATGCCTCCCTTTGGCTCGCCCTTTTTAACGCTTTTTTCGCATGCTCGGTTGGGGGAAAGCCTGCAAGTGACTGCGTTTGGTGGGATTATAAACCACATTTTCTACCTCAAAATAAACGCTACGATTTGAAGCGTTCTTTTAGATCCCATCAGAACGTAGAAGAGCTAATATTAGCTACTTGCTTTGTAGGCCCCAAAAAAGAACTCAAATACCTATCATCGATTATTTAATATTCCTTATTAAAGAATTTATGTACATTTGCGAAATTGAATCTACCCATATGTTAAAAAGAAAGAAAATTGGTGTAATTGATTTATTCTGTGGAATTGGCGGTCTTAGTCACGGAATGTATAAGGAAGGTTTTAATATAATTGCTGGATTTGACATAGATGAAACCTGCAGATATGCGTATGAAAAAAACAATAGCACAAAATTTTATAATCAAGATATTAAGACAGTAACTGGGGAGCAAATAAATAATCTTTTTCAAGATTCTGACATAAAAATATTGGCAGGTTGTGCTCCATGCCAACCCTTTTCTTCCTATGCTTTTAAGGTAAAAGATAAGGATAAAAATAAATATGATTTATTATATGAATTTGGCAGGTTGGTTGAAGCTGTATTACCAGATGTTGTCACAATGGAAAATGTCTCTCAAATACTTTCCTTCCGGTTAAAACCCGTTTTAAATGATTTCATTGAAGTGTTGACAAGATGTGGTTACAACATAAGTATAAACAAAGTTTATTGCCCTGATTATGGCATTCCACAAACAAGAAAGAGACTTGTACTTATTGCATCAAGACTTGGTTCAATATCACTGATAAAACCAACTCATACACCTGAACAATATGTCACAGTGAGGGATACAATAAGCAACCTTCCTTTTTTGGAATCTGGAGAATCGGATGATGTAGACCCATTACATAAGGTTAAGAATTTGACACCCATAAACATTTTGCGGTTAAAATCAACTCCTCCAAATGGAGGTTGGAAAGATTGGCCTGAAGATATAAGGTTAGACTGCCATAAAAAGGGTTCTGGCAAGTCCTTCGGGAGTGTTTATGGTAGAATGAATTGGGATAAACCCGCACCAACAATGACAACTCTTTGTACTGGAATTGGTAATGGTCGATTTGGCCATCCTGTACAGAATAGGGCGATTTCATTAAGAGAAGCTGCATTGTTTCAAACATTCCCTATTGACTATGAGTTTTTCAAACCCTCAGAGACCATTACGATGACAAAAGCCTCTAGGTATATTGGAAATGCCGTACCTCCAAAATTGGGTGAGATTACTGCTAAGAGCATAAAAATTCATCTGAGCCAGATTGTTGCAGAGATTTAATCCCATCAATTTATTTTACATATGAAAAAGTATACGATAAATGTTGATCCTAGGATATTAGAATTATTAGGACCAAACTTATATACAAACATATATTACGTATTAGCTGAACTAATTGCGAATGCTTATGATGCAGATGCAAAAAACGTATACATTATTTCAAATAAAGACGATATTCGAGTTGAAGACGATGGACATGGAATGTCGTATGAAAATGGTGATATTGCGAAATTCTTAAACATAGCAGGCATTTCACGCAAAAATGAAGAAGATGCCTTCACTAAATCAGGGTCGCGAAGGAAAATGGGACGTAAGGGTGTAGGAAAACTAGCTGCATTATCAGTCTCTGAATCTGTAGATGTTTTGACTGTTTGTAACGGGGAAAAGTCTGGATTTATTTTATCTCGCAATCCCCCAAATGGTAACGATTTACAAGCAATTGATGAAAAGGACATTAGATTTCTTTGTATACAAAATGCAGGTACATCAATTGTTATGAGAGATCCGCAATATAGGTTGCACAAGACACTATCTGCTGTCAAACGAAATCTTTTGAAAATTTTCCCATTAGTAGATAGCAATTTTAAAATCCATATCATTAGAGGTCAAGAGCATGAAGTTATTGATAGTTTTGATCAAAACATTATGAGTGATTTAAGCACATTAATAACTCTTGGGGAAAAATATTCTAATCTTTCTATTTATATTCCAAATTTGTTTCCGTTTAAAAGGGTGGACTTGGTCGAAAACAGAGGTGTTTATTCTTTGCCAATTTCGATGGAAGATAATAAAAGAGTCAAACATGAATATTCTTTAGATGTAGCGGGTTGGATTGGAACTTATAAGTCTACACGGGGAAGGAAATCAGAAATGACTGATTTTCCTGATAATTTCATTTCCCTTTATGCAAATAAGAAGATGGGAGAATTTAACATTCTTCCAATTGTTGGTCAGAACAAATTGAATGAAGTCTATGTTGTAGGACAATTACATGCTGATCTATTTGAGTTATCTGAACTTCCAGATATGGCATTAAGCAATCGCCAAGGATACAAATCTGATGACCCAAGATATGAAGCAGTCATAAACTATGTGAGATACCAATTATTACCAGAAATTTTAAGAAAAAGAGAGCTGTTTACCGATTTGACCAAGTCAAAGAAGAAAACCGAGGCGATAAATCATCAAATTGAGAATGAGGCAAAATTAAAAAAGCTGATAGATGAATTTAAACAGAACGCGAGTCGAATTGCAGCAGAAGGTTTGAATAAAATCGGAACTGATGCACCCCAAGAAGAAATTGAAAGGGTCATTTCTGAATCGATTAATAGTAGCACTCCAGACTTTGGAATAAAAACATTGATAGATTCACAAAAGAAGAAAATATTAATTAGTCAAACCTTACAAGATAAACCTTTGGCTGATATTGTATTTAGGATGCTAGTCTTCAATAATGCACCTGTGGATGACATTTTATATACAAATTGTGATGATGAAATCTGTCGAATACCTGAAGGCTTTTCCCTTTACGGATATTTGAGAGAATTCTTTGTAGAAAGCTATTCAACTGAAAAAATATTTGTTCTATTTATCACAAGTGAAAATACTAAAAATTCTTGGGGTGCAATTACTGAAGTTGGAGCATCATGGATTACTCAAATTGATCATAAAATTTTTAACATAACTCCATTTAGACCCGAACACCCACTAAATGATGAAGTCCTATGGCATTGCACAAATAGAGAGCCTCTCACAAATGAAATTTGGATGACACGTTTGAATGCAGATATTTTTTGTCAAAAAATTGAAGCTGTTTGTGATCATCTTGACTATCATAAAAAATCCAGAGTGGATAATATTAATTTCTTAGATGGTTTAATATCAGTAAGATAAGGGCATTATAAAAATGGGAAACTTATCAAGAGTTTAATTTTAAGAAGAAAAAGTGAATCTTTCATTTTTGGTTGACCATAATTTTGAATCAATCAGGTACGCTTATAAATCTTCTTTTTAGCTAAAAGCTTGAACAACTTTCATCCCTGTTTTTCTTTAACCATTTTTGTAAAAATATCAAGAGATAATATTTGATTTCTAAATGTTTCATCAAAAAAGTTCAAATTTACTTTAGGTACAACTAGACAAACATTATTACTGTACATTTCAGTTAGTTGACTTTTTGAAATTCCCTTTTGTAAGGTGAAAAGATGCTTTTGTGGAATCCTATCAGCTTCATTAATAACCTGGCGCCACCTGTCTTTGCATGTTGTTTTCGCACCTAGAAAAACTAACTTGTCCCCTGGGAAAACAAAATCATGATACTCAATACTACCTGGAAAAATGAAATCTGGCCGTTTATTTTCTTCAGTTACAACTTGTTCGTCAAATTTTAGTTTTGATGAAAGGAAAATCTTGGATAGGTGATGTTCTAATGACTTGCCAGCTCTACTTTTACGTCGATTGAGAATTGTATTGGAGAATATTATAAGTTCATCTACAGATGTAAATGGACTTTTTATTTTTTCTCCGTAAAGTTTGATTTCGAATGCTTTAAATAATTCGTATTCAGCATCAATCCACCGAAGTAATTGTTCATCTGGTTTTAATGCAATTTGATCATCTTTAATGCTGAATGCATTTATATAACTGTCTCGTGCAAACTGTGACATCAATTCGGTTGAAGGAAAGCTATGATGTACATTAACAAAATCAAGAAAATAAGATTTTAGTTCTTCTTCAGGATTGTAGATGACTGACTTTTCTATTAACCTGTTAGTTTGTTCCGGTGATAAATTGAATGCAGCAAAAAAGTCTTCAATGTCATCGTCAGTGCTTAATACAAATCCTTTATAATAATCGCCTTCAATTCTGCAAAGGATCATTAAATCTCCAACATTATCATCATCCAGAAAAGGGAAGTCTTTGCCAAATCTAGTCAGACGGTATTCATTTCTGGTTTCTTTGCCGTAATAAATGAATCTGCTTTCGGTGGTAAAATCGTCTTGCCACTTAATGCTAACAAATCTATCTAAGTTTTCACCCTTTTCTCCTGCACGATCAAACATCAGTGGCCATGCATTCTTTGGCATATAAAAACCTGATTGATGTGCGCCGGTCACTCCTGCATCATTTGCTGAAATAAACTTACAGAATGACTCTTGTGATTCATTTACAGTTGAAATTGCCAGCTCTGTTATGTTGTTCATTTTTTCTTCAATAATGAATCAACAACTTTGCCAGATACTGCTGTTATTAGTGGAACAACAACAGAGTTTCCGCATTGACGATATGCTTGAACCTCGGATACGGCATTGATAATATATTTTTCGTCATACCCCATTAGATATGCGCATTCACGAGGTGATAATCGTCTTGGATTTACACCTTCACCTTGAGGTATTAATATTTCAGAACCGTCCTTATAATATCTTGCACTTAATGTTCGCGTTATACCGTTAAGATTTGCAAGACCAAATCCGAATCCATTCCCATTAGCTTTATGCTTTTTTGCGTAGTTCTGTAAATAAGACCAGAGTTTATCGGATAATGTGTATTTGCTTTCTACACCAATGGTAGGATCAAGAATTTCTCGAACTGCCTTGTTGTTTTCCGGAGGCACAGGAAAGGAGAAGTCTTCTTTACTGTCAAATACATTTTTATCAAATCCAACAATCATTATACGTTCTCTATGTTGGGGAACATATCCCTTCCCATCTAAAATTTTTGAATGAATGTTATATCCCAGCTCCTCCAACCTCCCTTTAATTATCTTAAAAGTATTCTTCTTATCGTGTGATTCCAAATTCTTCACATTTTCAAGATAAATAATTTTTGGTCTTTTCTTTTCTATGATGTCAGCGACATCAAAAAATAAAGTTCCTTGAGTAAGATCTTGAAAACCACTAGCTCTTCCTAAGCTATTCTTTTTTGAAACACCGGCAATTGAAAAGGGTTGGCAGGGGAAGCCGCCACAAAGAATATCAAAATTATCTGGTATATAGTTCTTTATAACGTCCTTTGTTATATCTCCAAACGGAACTTCTCCAAAATTTGCGAAATAGGTTTTCTGAGCGTATTTATTCCATTCAGATGAGAAAACACACTTGCCGCCGTAACTTTGCATTGCAATTCTAAATCCTCCCATACCTGCGAAAAGATCTATAAAAGTAAACTTTGGTTTTTCTGGTGAAGGATAGGGGACATTAAAGACATCGGAAAAAAGACCGTATTGACCAGCTACATCTTTGAGTGTTCCCTTTTGTGTAGTTTCAGGATACTTGACTTCAAGAATCTTTTTAATATTGTTTAATGCATCTGTTTTGTAAGTCTTGTCAAATTTGGTTTTCTCATTATGATAGTAATGTGTAATTATAGCAAGTTGGTCATAAAGGGTTAACTCTCCATCTAGCTGGATAGCACCTTTCTTTTCCATTAAATCTGCAATTTTCAATTCTTTTGTATGCACTTCTGCATCACTCATGCTTTTCAGGGACTTGGTCATTTGATATATCCTATTTTGAAAAACAAAGATACTATTTTGTGTGAAGCAACCAAGAGAAATCAACCTTTTAAATAAACTTAATAATTAATTTAATGTTAAAATAGTAAGAATAGCGAGGCTTGTTTACTTATTCTGATGAAGTATACATTTTTCAAATGTGATTTTGATTAGATTTGCATTATAAGTACTTATATGACTGACCTTTACTCAAAAGAGTTTCGCAGCTCCAATATGTCCAAAATCCGTTCCACCAACACCAAACCCGAGTTGTTGGTGCGTAAGTTTCTGTGCGATAATGGGTTCAGATATAGAAAGAATTTGAAGGCGTTGCCGGGGACGCCGGATATTGTGATACGGAAGTGTAGGACGGTGGTGATGGTGAATGGGTGTTTCTGGCATGGGCATGAGGGGTGCAAGAAGTTCAGGATGCCGAAGACGAGGGTGGAGTTTTGGACTGGGAAGATTGAACGGAATAGGCAGAGGGACGGGGAGGCGATTGAGAAGTTGCAGAGGCTTGGATGGGATGTGGTGGTGATTTGGGAGTGTCAGTTGACGGCAAAGAGGCGGAGGGCGACGTTGAATGGGTTGCTGGATGTGCTTTATGGGAATTTGTTGGAGGGGGGTCGGATTTTAGGGACCGGTGATGTGAAATCGAATGATGAATAATTTCAGTACTATGGAAAAGCTTCAGTTGGCCGACTTTAATGATTTCAGCCTTAGTGAATTGAGTATAAGATATGAGGTTGGGGGGAGGAGTGTGTATGAACCGGAGTATGCGGAGGCGTTGGGTACGGGGGTGTTCCGGGTGAAGGGGGATGGAAGGACAGAGGTTTATGAGTATCCGTTGGAGGAGTCGTATTTGATGGAAATGATAGGAAGGATTATGATGGCGGATTTCTTTCGGTTGAAGGAGCGGTATGTGCCGTGTCGTGCGTATGTGAGCGAGGGTAGGGTTCAGATGGTGGAGGATTGTTCTTTGGATGAGGATACGAAGATTTTGATTGTGAGGTTGGGGGAGAAGGAGAGGCGTGTGGAAAGTTATGATTGGGGGTGTTTGGCGTTGGAGCCGGTGTTTGATTTTATGGAAACGTTGGTTTTGAGTTGGTGTGAGGAGTTGGCGAGTGATTTTTAGGCATTTAGCAACATCTTTTGGTGCTTAGTACTCCTTGAAGAAAGTGGTGTGTGCTAAATTTGCACATACCACTGAGTTGGGTAAATTCTAATTAAAACTCAACATTCTGAGACATAGTGCTTCAATCTAGTTGTGCTTGTAATTTAAACAGAGCAGCAGACTACTCAGAACTTGAGATGCCAATATGGCACCTCAAGTTTAGTCGTTGACTGAAAGATTGCTCAATTTAATGTCAATATTATTCATTAAATTGTGACAATATTCTTTCTGTAAGTTTATCCACGTAATTTATTATTAAATATCATGAAAACCGAAAAAGTATTCTCCATTGGTGGTGAAGGTGGTAGCATTACCATTCTCCGTCAATTTAATGAAGAGGGTGTGACATTTTTGTACCATCATAGTGAGTTCGATCCGACGGATGAGGGGCTGGATGTGTCGGTGAGGGATGTTTACACCACTTTTGAGGAGCCGTTTCAGCTAATAAATAAGGGGTATCGTTGGTATGAACTGTATATCATGACCATTCACGACGATTACAAGCCGTACATTATTGAGTGCTTATTGAGAAAATTGAATGAAAGGGGTGTTTCGTTAGAGGATTTGGATCATTGCAAATACAGCCTGGAGAAGATGTTGGGTATTGAATTAAAATGGAGTGACAACAAGGAAAATGGACCTTGTTGGACGTGTTGAGATTATTCCCCCATCACCGTCGCCACTAGTTCCCTTCCGCTGGCACGATTCCTGAATTCGCATAAATAAATTCCTTGCCAAATGCCTAAGTTGAGGCGGCCGTTGGTAATGGGTATGGTCACGCTGCTGCCGACGAGGGTGGATTTGGCGTGGGCGGGCATGTCGTCGGGGCCTTCGAGGGTGTGGGTGTAGAAGGGCTCGCGTTCGCGGACGAGGCGGTCGAAGATGGAGGTGAGGTCGGTTTGGACGTCGGGGTCGGCGTTTTCGTTGAGGGAGAGGCCGGCGGAGGTGTGTTTGATGAAGAGGTGGAGCAGGCCGGTGCGGGGAAGGGCGGGCAGGTTACGAACGATTTCCTGGGTGACGAGGTGGAAGCCGCGGCTATGGGGGCGGAGGCTGAATTGGATTTGGGAGGTCATCGGGTGAGGTATACGGTTAATGGAGGTTTCCGAAATGAACGTGTTCGGTGGTGCGGGGTTGGTTCAGGGGGATGAACGTGGTGGGTGGACCGAGATTGACGGGTTCAGCCCAGGAGCGAAGGGCCCAGACGATTTGGTTGGTGGGGGTGACTTCGACGACTTGGACGGGTGGGTTGGTCGGGTCGACTTGGCCGGTGCCGTTCCATTGGTTGAACCAGTTGTTCACCAGGGTGTTGCCGTTTTTGAGGCGGACGGAAAGTTGGGGGGAGGTGAGGGTGTAGTCCTTAACTTCGGAGAGGGGCAATTCCCAGACGGTTTCGAGTTTTCGGTTGATCTCGCGGATGACTTTGCTGCTGGTTATCAGAATGTTGCCATTGGCGAGTTCTTCGGCGGACCAGATGCCGGGGACGTCGAGTTTCAGCAATTCCTTGCCGTTAAAATCGTATTCGCAGAGTTTGCCCATATCGAGGTGGGCGACCAGGATGGTGCCGGCTTTGGTGAGGCGGGCATGGCGGAAGTGGCCGTGGATCTTATCTGGATTGCCCACGGGCAGGATGAGTTCCTTCACCACGGCGTTGTTTTTTTTGTTCATCACGATGAGTTTGGCGGGGTTGCCGTTTTGCAGGAACAAAACCAGGTGCTTGCCGATGGGTTGGGCAGTATGGGTTTCGGTGCCTTCGGGAGCGTCGTAGTTCCAGACCACTTTTTTGTCGGGGGTTATCTCGGTGATGCCGAATTGGTGGGCAAAAAGGATGTTGCCGTTCGTGAGCATCACGGCGTCGCTGATTTCGCCTTTGGGGGCGTTGTGGGTATAGGACCAGGCAATTTTGCCGCCGCGGACAATGTACATGGTTTGGGTTTTGGCTTCGCCGGCGTAGAAAAAGTCGAAGTGGGAGAGGCCGTTGCCGGGCAAGACAGCGGGGGATAATCGGGGTTGGATTTCGGGGACTTGGGCTTGAAGGGAGAGGGTACTAACTAGGTAAATGAATATCGGCAAGCAAACGTACAATTTGTTTTTCATGGTGTGATTGATTCGTGATCGGACGAAGATAATCAATCACTGCCTAAGGGCAAAATGCCGGTTCCAAAGAATACTTGCGTTTGGAAATGAAAGTCTGTTGATTAGCGGATACCCTGCATGCCCATGAGCTTGAAGTAGTCGCAATCCAGGTCGAGGATTTGGTCGGGGGTGGGTTGTGCGCCGGTGGAAAGGGTTGGTGTCTAGTGGAAATAGTTTTTAGTGCGATACTAAGAAGGGAATGTGCATGGAACTTAAAAATGATAAAAATACAATGATTTCTGGTGTCGGTTCGTTCTTTGCATGGAATAAAATGTTAGATTTGCCTTAAATCCGTTAAAAAATGTCCCTAATTATGAAAATCAAAAAAATCTGTTTTTTTGTCGGTTTGTTGCTTGTTTCGGGTGTCTCAGTTCAAGCAGCCGACTCGGTTGTGGTGGTTATGAAGCCGGTTGTGACGGCTAAGCCCAAGACGCAGATTGAAATCATGGCTGACAGGGTGAAAAAGTTGAAGATTACCCCACAGAACTTGGTGGACGTGAAGGAAGCTGCGGCCCCCACGTTGAATAACTTAGGTATTCCGACTGATTCTAAGGATGTGCTGATGTTTGTGGATGGCAAGGAGGTTGCGAAGGAAAGTTACAAGAACTTGAATCCGAACGACATCGAATCTGTTACCGTCCTCAAGAATCAGGAAGCGATCAAGAAGATGACCACCAAAAAGTGTACGGCGATTCTCATGATTAGCCTCAAGAAGAAAGCGGCTGCACCTATTGCCGTGTCCAAATAATATTAAGTTCGTAATTCCAGCGGAGGCATAAACAACTCTGCATCAAATCCGATGAGAAATCTGTTTTTACTGACTTTCATCGTTTTGCTTACATCATGTTCCGATTTTCCGGAATCCTCGTATACTTTTTACCAGCAATTCAATTTTAACGATTTGCAGTACCTCATCACGGACAAGTTTTTTTATTACAATGTTGGCGACCGTGACTCGTACGACTATCCGTTGCGGTATTTGGTGAACGGAAAAGATACCATCACGGTAACGGCCACGACAGAATTCAGCAATCGGGGTGTTCCGGAAGACGCCTTTTGGACCATTTATGATGAATTCTGGGGAACTTCAACAGTGTATGTGAGACAAAATTCGGGTTTCTATGCCTTGGAGGTGCAAATTATGCAGGATACCGTGCACAACTCTACAGACAAAAGATTCAGTGTTCATTTGGAGCATGCCAATTATGAACTGTATTATAAATTCCTTGGCAATGCTTCCGATTCCATTCCCATGGATACGGCCAATATTCGGGGTGACCTTTATCAATCGGTCCATAAATTCGTTGCTGATTCGTCGGATCAAGCGATGACCGGGGTCAAGTCCTTTTATTTTGCCAAGAGTGTCGGTTTCATTCGGGTGGAAACCGTTGACGGAAAGACACTGGAGATACTCAAGGGAGGGGCTGCGAACAGACAATACCCACTTAGATAAGATTATGAGAAACTGTATCTTCTTTCTTCCTTTCGTTTTTTTGGCAACCTCGTGTAGCAACAAACCCCTTCCCAAGGACGCCAACGATTTCAAACCCAACGAAGACATCTTGACCCAAGGTGTCTCCTTTCAAGTGGATGATGTGGAACCAGCTGATTCACTGATGAATACAGATAAGGCTCGTTTGGCGTTCGAGAATAAATTGCAAAAACAAATCGCATTCTTACCCGAAGAATTTGAGGGGATGGAAGTGGTCGCTTGTGCCAACAACGGGTTGATTCAGACGGTTCAGGAATGTTACGACAACCACCGACCGTTGGTTTTGACGCCGGACGTCATTTGGCTGGCCATCTGCCAAGGAGTCTCCATCCACATCAACGAGCATTATGATTCGCTTAAGGACATTGTTTTTATCAAGGACAAACCCAATCAGATTGTGGTTCGGAATGACAGTTTGGGAAAATCGGCCAAACAGTGGAAAAAGCTCATCAACGATTTCTCCCAGGAAACTAGGAAATACACCAAGGATGATTTCTATTCCTTTTTCGTGCCCTCGTTCTCAACAACCACGGTCATTGAGAAAACGGCTTATCAAGTCACATTGCTGGAGAGTTTCAAGAAGGCGTTCGACTATGTCGCCGAAACCGGTTGTGGTATTCCATCCATCAGAGTGACGGGGACGGTTAAAGATTGGCAAACGATTCAGGAAAAATTAGACCTATTGGATCGAATCGGTTTGGGCACTTGGGGCTCCAATTTGAAACCCATCATCGCCGAGTTTGTAAAGGCTGCTGAAAACAAGCCGGATCCCGTTTTCTGGAAAAGCATTTACAAGGATGCCAGAGAATATGCCCGGTATTCCATTTCGGGTTGGATCATCAAGTTTTTCCCCTACATCAAGGAGTTGGAGGCGGGTGGTGTGTACGATGCCAAAAGGGATGAGTTAAGAACAGGAGAACGTATTTTGCCCAATCCATTCTTTGACGGAGACGATTATCTCAAATCGACACTTTCGACCGATAATTTTCCAACAGGCATAGCGAAAGTGCCGGTGACCTGGATCAATCATTTTACCGGGGAAACGAAGAATATGGAAGTTTATGCCGGGTTCTTTGCCATCAGACAATATACTGACGGTAGCCTTAAGCCGTTTATTTCATGGGCGATATGTGCTGAAAATGCCAAATCGGTTTCGCATAAGTTATCGGAAAATGCCGATTTGACCATGGAGCACCACGATGATTATTGGTCGCCCAATTTTGCCATTGAGGTAACGGATTCAGCCGTATATGATGTGAAAAAGCTAAAGTCGGCATCCAACAGCGCCGTCTATTTGAAAAGTGTCTTGTTGGAGGCTTTGCTGGAAGAAAAAGCATTGCCGCAGGAGTCTTATTTGGACGATACGGTAAGCATCGAGGTTTATTCCAACGGAACGGTAGGGAGAGTGCGGTTGCTTAAATCGGGTGATTTGCAGACAGAAAAGTATCTGACCAAATTTTTAAAGCAATTGCCCAAATCATGGTTTCCTGCCTTAGCCCATCCCATCGATGTGTTGGACCTGATGGAAACCACCAAGGAGGAAGATGCAATGAAGATTAGGGTAAACAGCATCGTGAAGATTTGGCTCCATCAATGATTCGATGGAGATTATCGATGCATCAAATTAGACAAAAGTCCGTTTTTTTACCCGCAACCTTGCGTACTTTTGCAGCCGGTTCTCAATAAAACAAGATGAATAGCAGCAAGAAATATCCTGGCCATTTGGCGTTGTTGGCCGCCAATGTGTTTTTTGGCCTCAATATGGTGGTTTCCAAGAATTTGATGAATGGGGTGGTAAGCCCTTCCGGGCTGAATGCCTTGCGGTTTCTGGCTGGGGCGTCTGCTTTTTTGGTGATCAGCTTGTTTTTGAAGCCGGAGAAAGTGGCCAAAAAGGACATGCTCATTTTGCTCGTGGCGGCGGTTTTTGGACTCATGCTGAACCAAACGTTGTTTGTACAGGGACTTTCCAGAACTTCTTCCGTCAATGCATCCGTTATTTCCACGACCTTACCGATGGTGACGATGTTCGTTTCAGCCTTGATTCTGAAAGAGCCTATTTCGTTCCTCAAGATGCTGGGTGTGTTGGTGGGTGGAACGGGCGCCGTTTATCTCATCATGTCGTCCAGCCAAGGTGCGGGGCACGAAGGCAATCTGTTTGGCGATTTGCTCAGCTTCGGCAGCACCATTGCGTTTTCGCTGTTTTTGGTGGTGACCAAGCCAATTACGCAGAAGTATTCGGCCGTGACGGTGATGAAGTGGCTTTTCCTGTTTGCCGGCTTGTGTTTCATTCCCTTCAGTTTGAAGGATGTGTTGGCGGTGGATTATCGGGGAATGAGTTCAGCAGATGCCTTGTCGCTGGGTTTCACCTTGATTTTTGCCACCATCATACCTTATTTGATCTTGCCCATTGGCCAAAAACGCTTGCGACCCACCACGCAGTCCATGTACAATTACGTGTTGCCCATCGTGACGTTCATCGTGGCGGTGGTGGCCGGAACCAACGCGATGACGCTGCCCAAGGGCTTAGCCACTGGGCTGGTCTTCGTGGGAGTCTACATCGTGACGCGAAGCAAGTCGAGGGCCGACGTGGAGGCAGCTTTGGCCAACCATGCGGAAAAAGTAAAAGCGATTGAAAAAAATTAAAATACTCACTATCATGAAGATGCATTCTGTATTAATCCTACTCTGTTGTTCATTCTCCATTTTAGTATCGGCTGAAACCCCTGTTCTGCAGTACGTCGTTTCCATGCCGAATCCATCGAGTCATCGATTTCAGACGGAATTCCATGTTGCTGGCGTTCAGGGTGATACGGTGCTTTTACGGATGCCCAAGTGGACGCCTGGGTATTACCAACTCATGGATTATGCCTCCGATGTGTTGAATTTGAAGGCAGTTGGAACAGACGGGGAGGCGATTCCGTTCTTCAAGTCGGATGGGAACAGTTGGAAGATTGTGACTCACAACCAAGCATTTACGGTCAATTACGAAGTGATGGCCGCCCAGCTTTTCGTAGCCCGCAGTTTTTTGGATAGCACGCATGCGTACATCGTGCCGGCCAATACGTTTCTGTATGTGGACGGTTGTCTGAACGGGCCGGTTTCAGTCAAAATAAAGCCGAATGCCGCTTGGAAACAACTGGCGACAGGCTTGGACAAGGTTGCGGAAAATGTGTACACTGCTCCCAACTACGATATTTTGTACGATTGCCCGTTGCTCATTGGGAATCTCACGGAACTGCCCTCGTTCGAAATCAACGGCATCAAACACCGCTTCATCGGTTACGAAATGGGTGACTTCGACGGGGACATGATGATGCGGAACATGAAGCGGTTCATCACGGCCGCCACGACGATGCTCGGGGAAGTTCCCTATACGAATTATACGTTTATCGGCATTGGTCCGGGTAGAGGAGGCATCGAGCACCTCGACAACGCGACGGTGAGTTTTACCGGCGATCAATTGAAGAGCGAGGCGGACATCAACGACATGATTTTGTACCTGGGGCATGAATATTTCCACAATTTCAATGTGAAACGGATTCGGCCGATGGAACTCGGCCCGTTCGACTACAACCGACCGAATCGCACCACGCAACTTTGGATCAGCGAGGGGTTGACCATGTATTACCAATTCGTCTTGGCCAAAAGAGCTGGTTTGATGAATGAGCAGAAATACCTGAAGTGCTTTGAGGAGCACATGAACTCGGTTCAAAAGAACCCGGCCCGGTTGGTTCAGTCGATGGCGCAGTCCAGCTACGCCACTTGGGAAGACGGGCCTTTCACGAAACCTGGATTGACCATTTCGTACTATGAAAAGGGTCCCGTGAACGGCCTGATACTTGATTTGGCCATTCGCCGGGCCACCCAGGGCAAAAAGTCGCTGGACGATGCGATGCGGTTGGTGTACGATACGTATTACAAGAAATTGCAGCGCGGATTCACCGATGCGGAGTTTCAACAGGCCTGTGAAACGGTGGCTGGCACCTCGTTGGTCAAGGAGTTTGAGTATGTGACCACGACTAAAGAGTTCGACTATAATGGGTATTTGAATGTTGTCGGGCTGGTGTACGACGGTAAGAAGTTGAGTCGGTCTGCAACCATGACTGCTGCGCAGTTGGCTGCGTTGAAGGCGTGGATGAGCGAATAATTGGCATTTGTATTGATAAAAAGAGTACATTAGCGGTAACAAATCGATTACCCTGATGAAACATTTTGTAAGCCTGTTTTTTCTCTGCTTCATTGCATTTTGCGTACATGCTCAGGTTGCGCGGACCGTTGAAGTCGTCGCTCCGGGCTCCTTGTGCAACCATTTTACGCAGCAAGAGCAATTTACGGTTACGAAGTTGATTCTGACGGGCAACATCGACGTGAGGGACTTCAAATTCATGAAGGACAGCATGCCCTTCCTTTCCGATGTCGATTTGAGCGAATCGCACATCATGGCGTATTCGGGTCCATATGGAACATCGATGTATGCTTCAGAGTATGCGGCGAATGAGATTCCGGATTATGGATTTGCAGCTTCAAATGAACTTGGGTATCTCAAAAAAATCAAATTGCCAGCGACGTTGACTGGTATTGGTGAACACGCTTTTGCTTTTTGTACAGGGCTGGATACCATCCATCTGTCTGAAAAGGTGGTTTCATTGGACTGGATGTCTTTTGGCGGTAGCAGTGCCGTACTCTCCATCGATCCTGAAAATGCCGTTTTTTGTGATGTCGATGGTATGCTGCTTGACAAGTCCAAACATTTATTCATTTATTGTCCAACCTCCCATACTGGGCCATTGGTCTTGCCTGAAACAGTGGATTCTATAGCCGGCAATGCCTTTTGTGAGTGTCAAAGGTTGGAGTCGGTGGAATTGCCCAAATCGGTTCGATACATTGGTTACGATGCATTTTACTATTGTACTGGCTTGAAGACCTTGATTGTAAACAACACACCCGATAAAATCAAGTTGGAAGAAGAGGCCTTCTATGGAGTCCACACCGATTCCTGTGTGCTGGACGTGCTTTATGGAACGATTTCGAAATTCAGTGCAGCCTATCAATGGAGTAATTTCCGCCAGACCAAAGAACACTCCATCGGTATGGTTTTGAATACGCTTTCCGTCAATTTGTTCAATCTAAAAACCACGGAAACCCTTTATGTTCGTTCGAATGTCAACTGGACGGTTCAGTCCGATCAAACTTGGTTGACATTGGACAAGAACAACGGGATGAACAGTGACACCATCCAATTGAACGCATCTACCAATACCACTACCAAAAACCGGGTGGCTCATGTGTTGATTTCGGGCGAAGGCATTGCTCCTCAAACGGTGACGGTGACGCAATCGGCGCCTGAACGCGTGGTTCATTGCGTCTCGGGTGGTTTGGCGAACGCCTTGAAAGACTGCGATATGGCTTCAATCATGATGCTCAAGTTGGATGGCACGATGAATGCCAGTGATTTCTTTACCATCAACGACAGCATGCCCATGTTGACAAGCATTGATTTGAACGATGTGCAGGTGACTGCTTGTACCATCAAATCTGGGTATTCCAGTTGGCAGGAAACCTATTTGGCAGACGAAATTCCCCAATATGCATTTGATGGAGCATATTACTGCAGATCCTGGAAAGGACTTTCCAGAATCATTCTTCCAAAAAACACCAAAACCATACATTCGGGTAACTTTAGGTCCCTTTTCGCCTTAAAAGAAATCCTTGTTCCAGATTCGGTCACCAGCATTTGGAGTGAAGCTTTTTCACAATGTTTCAGCTTAACAAAATTGGAGCTTGGAAAATCGGTCAGCAGAATCGATGTTGACGCCTTCATGAATTGTCACAACTTGAAAACGGTGGTTGTCCATTCGGAAGTACCCATCCCATTCAACGAATCGTCCTGGGTGTTTGAGAACGTCAATCTGAAACTTACGCAGCTTTACGTCCCCTATGGAACTAAAAAACGCTACTCGGAAGCCGATCTCTGGAATGAATTTGGGACCATCATCGAAGCCAAAACAGGGCTTTTCTCCGAGACCTCCAAAGCAAGATTGGCGGATATGGAGGGTAGTTCGGTTCGGGTGGGCGTTGTTTCCACTACCCCCTGGACTGTGCAGAACAATCAGCCTTGGCTGCAAGTGACTCCTGCTTCCGGCACAGGCTCGGATTCCATCACGTTGATTGCTCAGGCCAATATGCAACAGGTCGCTCGAACCGCCATCGTATCGCTCATAACGGCTGAATTCGGCACCAGGACCATTCAGGTGGTACAGGCCGCCTCGCCAAAAAGCATTCAGATGAAGGCTGGTGAATTGAATAAAATCTTGACCTCCCAGGAAAAGAAATCGATTTCCAATTTGGTGTTGTCTGGAACCATGGACGCACGTGATTTCAGGGTGCTTCATGACAGCCTTCCACTATTGAATTCACTGGATCTGCGAGCGGTAAAAATTCTGGAATACAATGGGGACGGTGCTCTTTATTATTACAACAGCGCCAATCAGGTTCCAAGCTTTGCCTTCTACCGATATGGCCAATCTGCTGCAAATGATCAGTTGGAACATGTTTTTCTGCCCCTTACGCTTACTTCCATCAGCTATAATGCATTTACAGATTGCATCAATTTGATGTCCATCTCACTTCCGAACAACATCAACCAAATTGGTATCGAAGCCTTTTCAGGTTGTTCCAACTTGGCCAAAGTAGACATGCCGAGTTCGTTGAAAGTGCTGGGTATTGGTGCTTTCAAAAATTGTGTCGCACTGACGGAAATGACTTTGGGCGATTCGTTGCTGGTGTTGCCCTTGAGTGCGTTCGAGGGGTGCAAGTCCTTGAAAAGCATTTCCTTGTCGAAATCATTGTTGGTCATTGACGAACAAGCATTCAAATCTTGTAAAAGCTTGACGGAAGTGATAATACCTCCGAGCGTGACGATGATAAACTATTATGCCTTTCAATCGTGCACCTCGCTTCGACGCATCGTATTGAGCGCCTCTCTGCAGTCCATCGGACGTTATGCTTTTCAAGATTGTTACAATATGGCTGAAATCGACCTTCCAGGTTCGGTGAATTCCATCGGTTGGGGTGCTTTTAACAACTGCGGCAGTTTGAATACGGTCTATGTAAATGCCCTTGATGCCTTGGCAATGAACCTCGAAGACGACGTTTTCGGCAATTTGAACTTGAAAACATGTTCGTTGCACGTACCCTACCAGACCAAACCGATGTATGCCCTTGCCCAACAATGGCGCGATTTCGGAACCATCGTGGAAGCGACGAATGGTCTGAAACTGAATGTCAAGGAGGTCATCCTTGCTGAAAATGCGGGTAGTCATTCCTCCATCTTTGTCCGTTCCAACGCGGCATGGACGGTCACCTCCAATCAAGCATGGCTCAGTGTGGCCGACAAGGGCGGTTTCGGTAACGATTCCATTCGGTTTACGGCAACAGAGAACCCATCGCTGAGCGTTCGAAAAGCGATTGTTACGGTAGTTGCGGAAGGTGTTGAACCCCAATGCGTGTTGGTCACTCAAAGCGCTTCTATGAAGGTTGTTACGATTTCAGCCGGGGGATTGTCCAAAGCCTTGACCAAGCAGGAAAAACTGAATTTAAGCAGACTTACGATAAAAGGAGTGATGGATGCCAGTGATTTCAAGACCATTCGAGACAGCCTGCCGAATCTGACGAATTTGAACTTGGCTGAAACCACGGTTGCCAGTTATTACGGTAGGGATGGTGTTTCAAGTGACTATTGGGATAATTATGCAGCCCAAACCATCCCAGCGTACGCTTTCTCCGTTCCATACAACAGCGGAAACATGCTTTTGAAAGAAGTGGTGCTGCCCACGTCCATAACGGATATAGGTAATTCGGCGTTTGCCTATTGCTATGCGCTTGAATCGGTCGTCGTTCCGAATTCAGTCACTACAATAGGGAACGAGGCATTTTCAAACTGCTCAAAGTTGAAATATCTAACGTTGGGAACCTCCGTCAAAACCATTGCTGGTGAAGCTTTTGAGAGCTGTTATGAGTTGACCGAGGTGCTTATGCCCAACAGCGTTGAATCCATTGAAAGTTATGCTTTTAATGGGTGTCACAAGTTGACCAATTTGGTTTTTGGTACCAAATTGGTTTCGATTGGATCGCAAGCTTTTTATGGTTGTGAGCGATTGGTTAATGTGTTATTGCCCAATTCTTTGAAAACAATTGGATACAATGCTTTCTATGCTTGTAACCAATTAAGTCGGGTTTCATTGCCTGCATCACTCACTTTTGTCGATGAATATGCGTTGGGATGTTCGTCATTGCAATCCATTTCTGTCTATGCGCGAAACCCACTCTCATTGAGTGCATCGACTGTTTTTTACAATGTGAACAAGTCGGAATGCATCTTGTCTGTCCCTGCCGGAACAAAGAAACTCTATTCGACCGCCAGTGTTTGGAAAGATTTCACCAACATCGTGGAAATGGAAGCTGCGTTGCCCGAGGAGGCCCTTAGTGGTTTCCGTGTTTACCCGAATCCCTTCAGTGATGGGTTCAGCCTTCAAGGTTTGGAGGATGGTACGCCAATGACGGTGGTCGATATGAAGGGCAACGTGTTGATATCCAAGATGGTATTCAACAATGAACGGATTGAGGCGGGGCAGTTGGCCAACGGTATGTACCTCATTCGATTGCAAACGCCCGAAGGTGTCGTAATACGTAAGATGCTGAAGAAATAGAGGTTACTTGCCAACAGCAATTTTCTTGCCGTCGACCAGGTAGATGCCTTTGTTTAGACCCACCAGTGCTTGGCTGCGTGCGACGTTTGAGCGGATCGTTCGGCCATCGATGCCATAAACTGAAGTTGGTTCGTTGGGGTTGGGAAGGAGGCCGTTTTTGGAAAGGCCGGTGTAGGTGCGGGTGGAAAGGATGATGGAAACCACGGTTTGATTTCCGCCGAAGGTGAAGGTAAAGGAGCCCGAAACGGGGGTGGAAAAGGGAATGGTGTTGGAGCAAAGGACGGTGGCGCCGCTGGCCGTCTTTTGGGTGAACACGTATTCGGTGCTGGTGTGGGCGGTGCCGTTCAATTCGCTGATGTAGGAATCGGTGCCGGCATAGTTGTCGTAACCGGAAAATTTCACGGTGTCCACCTGGATGCCGGCCGGTAGGTTGACGGTGAACTTGACGCCATTGGAAAATTTGATGCCTTGCTCACTGCCGGTGGCGTAGGCTTTCGAATTGGTGTTGGAGATGCTGTAACCCCCGTCAAACGTCCATGGGGAGGCTGAACCCGTGGCTCCATTGTAATAGGTGGAGTTGAGCGTCACTTTGGTGGTGGCGGCGTTGCTGCTTTCCACAATAGTTCCTGAGGTTGTTCCGTTTTCGTTTCCTCCCTCCATAATAGTGTTCACCAAACTGTTCATGTACAATTCCAACATGGTGAAACCGTCTTTGTCGAGCAAGTTGCCGTCGGCTGCGTTTGTTGGGTTCAGTCCATGAGCGGTTTCCCAACTGTCCGGCATGCCGTCTGCATCGGTATCGAGTGGGGCGGGTGTGGATTTCAGTACTGGCCAGGCGTTCCAGTCGGCGGGGGCGTTGGCAGGTTTGTTGTCGTCTTGGGAGTCGATGATGCCGTAGACATCGCCGCTGCCTGCACCGGTATGGGAGGCTGTACTGTTGCGAGTATCGTTCACCATCAGGGAATCCACCCAGTCGCGAGACAGGGAGGCGCCTGCGTATTGAAGCACTTTTTCGTAAGCGACCGCTGGTGTTTGGGTGGTCACGTACATGTAATTGATGGGGGTGGCCAATTTCATAGTGTCTTTGGTGCCCTGTGTGAAGGTATAGTCCACGGCTGAATTCGTAATCTGTTCGTAGATGCCTTTGGTCCAGTTGTCTGCGGTGACTTCGGCGTTGCCGTAAATGTAGTTGCCGTTCACGAAGAACTTGCCCCAGGTGTGCAGCATCGGTGCGAAGGCCGGATAGGTTTCCACATAGGAGGAGGTGCGGATGCCGATGCCGGAGATGCGGTATTGGATGGCGGCACTTCTTTGTTTGGTGCCGGGTCCGGGTTTGTAGTAGTTGTTGACGATGTTCACATTCATGCCTTCACCGCCGTAACAGCCGTTGCCTGCCCAGTTGTAGATGACGTTGTTGCGCATGTCCATGCGTTCGTCGGTCTGGGTGCCGGGACGCGGGCCCAATCGGGGGGTACGGCTGTCGTGGTGGGCCAGCAAGTTGTGGTGGAAACTGGCACCGGAGCCGCCCCAGTTGCCGCCGTAGCCGTGGGCGCCTTTGACATGACCGGCGTTGCGGAGGCTTTGCGAAACGATGCACCATTGAATGGTTTGGTTTTTATTGCCATAGACGGAGCAACATTCGTCGATGCTCCAACTCACGGAGCAATGGTCCACGATGATGTTCTGTTGGTCCATGCCGCCCAGACCGTCGCCTTCGTGGTAGGCTACGTTGATGTTGCCGAGGCGGAAGCGGACAAACCGGATGATGACGTTGCTGGAGTTGATGGTGAAGGGGTAGTCGGCGATGCAGATGCCGTCGCCCGGTGCGGTTTGACCGGCAATGGTGACGTTGCCGCTGGCAAGGCCGAGGGCGGAAGTCAGGTGGATGGTGCCGGAAACGTCGAAGACGATGGTCCTACGGCCGCCTTTGATCAGTGCCCAGCGAAGTGTTCCGGCTGAACCGTCGTCGGCAAGTGAGGTGATGTGGTAGACGGCGCCTCCTCGGCCACCGGTGGTGTATCGGCCAAAGCCTTCAGCCCCAGGAAAGGCAGGGGTCATTTCAGCCATAATGGTGGTTGTAAGCAACAAACCAAAGAATACGGGCAGGAATTTCATCAAAGTTTTCATGGGGCAAAATTAAGTAAAACAAAGTAACTGCTTTTTAGCCTATCTGAATGAGGACATATTGCTAAAAATGGGTGGTCGAATTGGCTAATGACGAGAGTCCGGAAATAATACCTAAATTTACGTCAGGTTTTCAACAAAACGAAATGAACACGACAAAACAATACCAAGGCCACATCGCGCTGCTTTGCTCCAGCATCTTTTTCGGACTGAATTTTGTGATTTCAAAGGATGTGTTGGCTGTGATCAGTCCAATTGGGCTGAATGCGCTTCGGTTTTTGGCAGGAGCATCCGCTTTTTGGCTGATCAGCCTATTTATGAAACCGGAGAAGGTGCTTCGGAAGGACATGCTGATTTTGCTGGGTGGCTCGGCTTTGGGTCTGATGCTCAATCAGATATTGTTTGTGCAGGGGCTTTCGAGAACTTCTTCCATCAATGCATCCATCATCTCGACGACGGTTCCGATGTTGACCATGATTTTTTCGGCTATGATACTGAAGGAGCCGATTTCCTTGTTGAAGATCTTGGGCGTGCTCATCGGTGGTGTTGGTGCCATCTTCCTGATTCTCTCCTCGTTGCATGGTTACGATAAGCAAAGCAGCCTGTTGGGCGACTTGCTTTGCATGGCCAGCTGTGTGGCTTACTCC
>Ga0302215_10000829_pt1 | contig 22500 bp, 13 predicted proteins | sample II_Fen_N3_1_FD_194580 | JGI IMG/M metagenome (GOLD analysis project Ga0302215, IMG submission 194580) | Peat permafrost microbial communities from Stordalen Mire near Abisko, Sweden - II_Fen_N3_1 | ecosystem: Environmental > Terrestrial > Soil > Wetlands > Permafrost | place: Sweden: Abisko... | reverse complement strand
CCACCGATTTTATAGTAAAACCTTGGGACAATAATAAATTGATAGCCACCATTTCGTCGGCAGTACAGTTGAAACGTTCGCAAAGGAAAACCGAATCGCTTAAAACGAAACAAGAAGCTTTAAGTAATCAAATTGATACACATTTTGCTGATTTTTTGGGCGAATCGCCATTAATGAAACAGGTTTTTACAACAATCAATAAAGTTGCACCTACCGATGCAAATGTCTTAATTGTTGGCGATAATGGTACGGGTAAGGAATTGGTTGCTCGTTCGCTTCATCGAAAATCGGCAAGAAGTAACGATGTTTTTATTAGTGTTGATATGGGTTCGTTAAATGAAAATCTGTTTGAAACAGAACTTTTTGGACATGTAAAAGGAGCATTTACCGATGCAAAAACGGATAAATCGGGACGTTTTGAAATAGCATCGGGAGGAACAATTTTTCTAGATGAAATAGGGAATCTTTCGTTGGCAATGCAAGCTAAATTGTTGACTGTTATTGAGCGTAGGGAAGTTCTTAAAGTTGGTGCAGTTAAACCAACATCCATTGATATCCGATTGATATGTGCTACCAATGCCAATCTTGCTCAAATGGTTGCAAATGGACAGTTTCGACAAGATCTTTATTATCGTATCAATACCGTTCAAATTGAAGTTCCTGCGTTAAAAGATCGTGGTAGTGATATTGAACTTCTAGCATCATTTTTCCTGCAAAAATTCTCGAAAAAATATAAGAAACAAATAAATGGAATAAATTCGTCGTGTTTAAAGCATTTACTCGATTATCAATGGCCTGGTAATGTGCGTGAATTGCAGCATACCATCGAACGTGCAGTAATAATGAGCGAAGGACAAATGCTTAACGAACAGGATTGTATGCTACAACGAATTCCACATACCGAAACGATAGATTCACCTTTGTTAAACCTCGATCAATTAGAAAAATCGGCTATCGAAAAGGCAATTGCAAAACATTCGGGAAATGTAAGCAAAGTTGCTAAAGAATTGGGTTTAACGAGAGCATCACTATATCGTAGATTGGAAAAATATGGGATGTGATAATTAATAAATATGCTGATGTGCTAATCGTAATGGGAACTTTTAAAATTTGCAATTTTCGAAAAACCATCGTAGAGACGTAATATATTACGTCTAATGCCCTGTAAAACAATGTTATACAAGAATTGAAAAACGTAGAAAATGAAATTTTAGAACTCCCGTAACGATTTTTAAAAATTAAAATATTGAAATAACATGACTAAAAATTTTACCATAAAAATCATAACTCAAACAATTATATTGAGTTTTACCTTTTTGTTATTATCAATTTTATGCTTTAAAACAGATGGTTATATTTCCGTTAGCATTGTTCTGTTAATAGCAATTGTACAAGTTTTTTTATTGATTCATGAGGTTAAAAAAACGACTCGCCAGTTAGCTGTTTTTTTCGATTCAGTTAAGTTCAACGATTATTCACTTTCGTTTACGTTTGAAGGTAGAGGGAAATCCTTTGAAATATTAGGCCATTCACTCGATGTTCTTAACAAACAATTTAAAGAAATCCGTGATTCCAAAGAAACTCAATTTACCTTCAATCAAAATATATTGCATAATGTTGGTGTTGGAATAATAGCTTTTGATAATAATGGAAATATAGAATTCTCAAATAAATTATTTCATAATATGATGCGAGTTCCTTATTGTAATTCGCTCGAAAAAATTAATGTTTTCAACGAAGAGCTTTTTAAGCATTTAATTGAAATTGAAGAAAAGAAAAAAAGAATTTATAAGATTGATTTTAATGGTGTGGATCAACATTTTTTGCTTTCATCAAGTAATTTCATTGTCAATAATAAAAACACAAAACTTGTTGTAGTGCAAAATATCCAGCCAACTATCGATCAAACCGAAATGGATGCTTGGCAGAAATTGATAAGAGTTTTGACGCATGAAATTATGAATTCAATAACACCCATTTCATCTCTTGCCGATACTGCATATACCATGCTTCCTAAAAGTAACGAAGCTACAACTATCGATGTTGAAACTCTTCGCGACTTACAAGAAGCATTGCAAACTATTAATCGTAGAAGCAATGGTCTGATCGGTTTTGTGCAAGAATATCGTAGTTTAACGGCAATTCCTCAACCCAATTTAGCTGTTGTCCAAGTAAGTGAATTGATCCAGCAAGTAAGTACACTTTTCCGTGCCGAAATTCAAAATACAAGTATCAATTTTCAAACAGTTATTTCAGATAGTAATCTTGAAATTATTGCCGATAGTTCATTGATTGAACAAGTTATTCTTAACCTTTTGAAAAATGCAAAACAATCGCTTGAACATACTCAAAATCCACAAATAACACTTTCTGTTCGAGAAAACGAGTTTCAAAAAATAGAAATGAGCATTATCGATAATGGTTGTGGAATTTTGCCCGAAGTAATCGATAAGATTTTCATTCCTTTCTTTACCACCAAATCAAACGGTTCAGGAATTGGATTAAGTTTGTCGAAGCAAATAATGATAATGCATGGAGGAGCAATTTCAGTTCAATCGACACCCGATAAAGGTTGTGCGTTTATTTTGAAATTTTAAAAAATCTTTGTTAGATAATTTCCCGAATAGCGTAACATGAAACTATACGAATAGTCACACATTCCATTTTTTACGTCATAGAATAATTGTGTACCACACATTAAACTTAAGCCTTTTGCCAATTGAGCATTGTAGTAAAAATGAGCAGTAACTATTTTGCGAGTCTTTTGATTTTTTGAAGGTACGTCTAAGGGAATTCTAGCTGAAATTGACGAATAATATGCTTCGCCTACTGGTGAATCAAATTGATTGCCTTTCCAATACGACAACGCTGTTTGAATGTGTTTCGATTTATACGTTATATCGAAAAAATGTCCATCTCCATTTCCAACTTGTAATGCATAATCGATGTACGATGATTTATCTGCATATCCAACATAAGAATAGCGCACAGTAATCGAACTACTTGATGTAAATTTATATTTATATGCCAAACCAAAAGCATTATTTATCATCATGTGTAAAGGTGTAATAGAATCGTTTATTTGTCCACCTAAATGATATACTGTAAATTGGAACGGTATGGTCAATTCGGTTTTGTCGGTTTTTATAATATCATAATCGAGGACTATGCCTAAAAAAATCTTTTCTTGAGCATGTTGTCTTGCATGTAAATAATTGAGCCACGCTACCCAAATATCCCAATGCAATCGATTAGTATTAATGTTAAATGCCAATCCTTCTTTTGCACATTCGGTAAACATAGTTTCATGATCGGTTAGCATAGGTAAAAGCTTTAGCTCTGGTCTGTTGTAGAGTGAACCCATTAAAACACTACTATGTTTATTGAATTGATATTGGATATAACATTCAGGTTTTAAGGTCATTTGACTTGAATCACCGTAAAATTTAATCGCATTAAATCCTAAATATACTTTTGCTCTTGATGATGGTTTAATAAATCCACCAGCTTTAAGATTCGTTCCAAATAAGGTATAGCCTTCAACAATAGGACTAAAATATTCGTTGTTTTTTAAAAATTGGGTTAGGTCGCCATGTATATACAAACGATTTGAGTCGTTTGATAGTGAATCATTTGGAGCGATTATTGCAAAAGGACTTTGAGAAAATGAACTATGACTAAATAAGATAACAAGAATAGTCAAAAGGAAACTAAGCTTTTTAATTGTCATTCTTTTTCTTCTTTGATAATGTAAATATCTTCGTTTTTCCTTTTCATAAGATATTTTTCGCGAGCCAATCGTTCAAGATTTTTGTTCTTGTCAAGCTCTTGCATTTCATCGTGGTCTTTTTTTATTTTTTCTTGGAAATAGGCCTTGGTTGTTTCAAGCTCTTTGTATTTTCTCCAAGCAAAGAAACGGTCTATTGCATTATTTTCGTCGATGAATAAAATCCAAACAATAAAAGCAATGGTAGCCAAGATGTATTTATTCTTTACACCCATCCACAAAACGTTTATTTTGGGGCGGTTCAGGAATGCTTGAATATTTGCTATTATCTTTTTCAAAATCTAGAATTTACATCGGTAAAGTTATAAAAATTAAGGATTTAAACTACCTCTTAAGTACCAATATTTATTATTGCATTGACAATTGACCAAATTCAAAACCTTTTTCCTTCAAAAGTTCAATTGCCTTTGGTAGAGCAATTTTAAGATTCTTTTCAGCCTTAATGGAATCATGAAAAACGATGATTGATCCTTTGTTCGTTTTTTTGATAATTATATCTAAACAATCTTCTGGATTCAAATCGCAGTCGTAGTCGCGAGTTAATACATCCCACATTACAACTTTATGTGTCTTAAGAACTTTATTGGTAACGCTTGGGCGAATTTTTCCATACGGTGGACGAAATAGTTTTGAATCTATTACTTCCGATGCTTTTGTTATATTCTCAAGATATTTTGTATTGTCGGTTTTCCAACTGTTTAAATGGTTGAATGTGTGATTTCCAACCGAATGACCTGCATCAACAATTTTTTTAAATACTTCGGGATGTTTCGTTACATTTTCACCAACACAAAAGAAGGTTGCAGGAACATCATGTGTTTTTAAAATATCTAAAACCCATTCTGTTATTTCAGGTATTGGACCATCATCAAACGTTAGATATACTTTTGAATCATTTGGTACACGCCAAATTAATTTAGGAAAAGCCATCTCAGCTAACTGAGATGACTTTACTGGAATTATACTCATTCTATCCTACAATCTTATTTATTTCTTGTATTGTAGTTTCGCTTGTTGAAACTGCATATACAAGGCAAGAATATTTTTATCTAATTCATTTAAGCTTTGGTACCATTCACCAAGTTTCTTTTGATCGTTAGCAAACTGACCATACATTTGAACAAACTTATAGTTTTCTTCAATTTGAAGTAGAGTAGAGCTTGTAATTTCACGAGCTAATGCTGGTTTATTCATTGTTCCTGCTACTCGTACTATTTCATTTGCTATACCCAATTCTCTTTGAAGATTGTCTTGGTCGTCTTTTAGTTTCGATTCGTCGATCGATAAGTAGTAACGTAAGTTGTCTTTACATTGATTTACTACAACTTTCATTATTTCATCAGCTTTTTGCGAATGACCTAAACGATTGTAAATTGAAGCCATTTCGATGTTAAAGTAGTTGAATGGAACTAGTTTATTAGGCATAACTTCCAAACATCTATCGCATACTTTTAATGCTGAATCTTTTTTACCTTCTTTTTCTAAAGCAAGAGCTAAACGGCTAAATAAGTTACGGAAATTCATTGCCATACGTTGAACACCTTCGTCGCTATATGCTTTAGGATCGTTTAATCCACCCCATTTGAATTTCTCCATCATGTTTTTATACATTTGGTCGGTGCCTATTTCACCTTCTTGACCATCATACGATTTTGCTTCGTAAGGAACTAAACGATAAGCCAAACCTTCTTGACGGAAATATTTCTCAAGACCAAAATAGTTTTCAGAACCTACAGTGATTGCAAAATAAATTGGACGTTTCCAGTCGTTTTGCGAAAGTAAGTCAAGAACCATCAAATGATTTTTAACAACATTACTTCCTTTAACATCCCATTTTATTTCTTTCAATAAACGCGATTCTTGACCTTTTGGCATTACTCCACTCATTATAGCATTGATTGAATCAACCTTAGCTTTAAGTTTTGTAGCTGGTAAAATGTCAAGGAATTCACCTTCGTTATTGTATTTCGTTTCAGGAGCATCCGATGAAATATAATCCATTACATCTTTAATGTCTTGATAGTCTTTCAATCGTTCATCGGGCATTACATAAACAACATCACGTTTACCTTGAACATATTTATCTTGTGTTAGGCTAAATGGAACTGGAGCAGAACCATAAGCACGACGTTTCATTTGGTCGATATACCAGTCGGTATTTAATAGACTTAAGTTTACAACACGAACATCCGTTCTAATACCTTCAACTTCTTGGCAATACCAAAGAGGGAAAGTATCATTATCGCCATTGGTAAATAAAATTGCATTGGGAGCACATGAGTTAAGATAATCGGCAGCAAAGTCGCGTGCAAAATAACGACTTGAACGGTCGTGATCGTCCCAGTTTTGAGCAATTAAAATTGTTGGTACTACGGTACAAATAGCTGTTGCAGCAATAGCACCAGTTGTGCCATTTATATATTTCTTAAGGAATTCGTAAACCGATAAAACTCCAATACCAATCCAAATTGAAAATGCATAGAATGCTCCACCATAAGCATAATCACGCTCACGAGGTTGATAAGGATATTGATTTAAATAGAATATAATTGCAACTCCTGTAATCATAAAGAATACAAAAACAATCCACGAATATTCTTTATCGCGTTTCAATAAATAGAATATACCTAAAAGTCCTAAAATGAAAGGTAACATGAAATATTTGTTATGTCCTTTATTTTCTTGTAAAACTTTAGGCATTTTACTTTGATCACCTAAGCGGATGTTATCGATAAATGGTATACCTGTAATCCAGTTTCCATTAGTTAGCTCACCGTTTCCTTGAATGTCATTTTGACGACCAGAGAAGTTCCACATAAAATAACGCCAAAACATGTGACCCAATTGATAACGGAATAAGAATTTCATATTCTCACCAAACGTTGGTTTGTAAACCGTTTCGGTACTACCGTCTTGTTTTGTAAGCATGATTGGAGTTCCTTGAATACCTGCCCAGTCTTTATATGCAGCTACGTGACGAGGATCGGGACTCCACATGCGAGGCATAAATCCAGTAAAACGTTCGTCGTAGTTTGGTTTTTGAACTTTATCGGCAACAACATATTTGCCATTTTTTTGAATATACCATTCTTTATCTTCTACATAAGGTTTTTGAGAGTCGAGTGGTGCATTATAGTATTGACCAAATAAAAGTGGAGTATCACCGTATTGATCGCGGTTTAAATACGATACAAGGTTGAATACATTTTCTGGATTATTTTCGTCTAGTGGAGTATTTGCATTTGAGCGAACAAGTATTGCAAAATACGATGAATAACCAATGATGATAACTGCTATAGCAGCAATAATAGTATTTGCTAAAGCTTTATCCTTTTTGTAAGTATAGATTAAACCGAATGTAATTAAACCAATAATTAAAAGGAAGTAGAATATTGCTCCTGTATTGAAAGGCATTCCAAATCCATTAACAAACATAAGTTCGAATTTGAAAGCTACTTTAAATAAATAAGGAATAATTCCCCAAAGAACGGTAGCAGTAATAACCATTGCAATACCTAATGTAGCTAGGAAACCATTGCGAGTTGGAGTGTATTTTTTGAAATAATAAACAAAAACTAAAACAGGTATTGTTAAGATATTTAATAGATGGACACCAATTGATAGCCCCATTAAATATGCAGTAAGAATAATCCAACGATTTGCACCTGGCTCATCGGCTTCATCTTCCCATTTTAAAATAGTCCAGAATACTATTGCAGTAAAAAACGATGATGAAGCATAAACCTCTGCTTCAACAGCCGAGTACCAAAACGAATCGCTAAATGCATAAGCCAAAGCACCGATTATACCTGAACCCATTATAATTGCTAATTGTTCGGTACCGAATTCTTTAGCGTTTTTAAGAATAATGCGTTTTGCAATATGTGTTATACTCCAAAACAAGAATAGAATTGTGAAACCACTCATTAAGGCTGACATCGAGTTTATCATTTTAGCCGCATGAGCATGATTCCCAAATGTGAAAAGTGTAGCGATACGCGACAACATAGCAAAAAGTGGTGCTCCTGGTGGGTGACCAACTTCTAATTTAAACGAAGTAGAGATAAACTCACCACAATCCCAAAAACTAACCGTTGGTTCAATAGTTAGGAGATACACTAAGGTTGCAATTGCAAAAACAATCCATCCGGTAATGTTGTTGATTTTTTTATACTGTTGATTCATATCTGTTTATTAACTGTTTCTAATTTAAAAATTGTATTTTTTGGGTGTATTAAATGCTTATATTCTTGATGATTTGGGCATTGATTTTTGTTATTATTTCTTCTTAAAATTTAACGTGCGAATATAGATTTTTTTTTCAATTCGTGGAAATTAAAACTCCCTTAAAATGATTTTAGTATATCAAGGATTAAGAATTGTATCTTTTTATCTATCTAATAATTTGACATGTACCAAAAAATATGTAGTTTTGGGCAAAGAATTTTACAGCATTTTTTATGGCACAAGATTATAAATTTGAAGAAACAATAGCAATTATTGGTGGTGGTAATATTGGTATGGCAATTGCCGAAGGATTAGCACAATCGGGAAAATACGGAGCATCGCAAATAATCATTACCCGTCATCCTAGCGATTTGCCCAAAGATTTAAACCAAGGTGGATTTACCTTCACTTCCGACAATGTTTATGCTGTTAAAAATGCTCGAATTGTTGTTTTAGCTATTTTACCAATTCTTGCTCCCATCATTTTAAAAGATATTCAAAAAGAAATAAGCGACAAACACATTGTTATTTCATGTGTTACTGGTTATACCATGGGTTCAATCGAAGAATTTGTTGGTAAAGAGGTTTGTGTAATTAGAGCAATGCCAAATACAGCAATTCGTATTCGTGAATCTATGACTTGCCTTTCGGCAAATGAAAAAGCTAAAACCTGTATCGAAGAAGTTGAAGAATTGTTCAATTTAGTTGGAAAGACTTTAGTTATCGATGAAGAATATATGAGTTCTGCTACTGCTCTAGGCTCATGTGGAATTGCATTTTTCCTTCGTTCTATTCGTGCTGCATCGCAAGGTGGAACACAAATTGGCTTTCATGCCGAAGATGCACAGCTTATTGCAGCTCAAACTGCTAAAGGTGCTGCTGAATTACTTCTAAAACTAGGCTCACATCCCGAAGAAGAAATCGATATGGTTACAACTCCTCGTGGTGTTACCATTGCTGGATTAAATGAAATGGAACATAATGGTTTTAGTTCAGCTCTTATTAAAGGTATAGTTACATCTTACGAAAAGACTAAAAAATAATATTCCTAAATACTATTTTGAAAGCTCAAGGTTTACTTGGGCTTTTTTTATGTTTTCATTTTAATTTTTGCAATGCTTAATAATAAAACTGTACTTTTGCTTTAAAAGCTAAAAAATGTATTTATTTGCTATAGTAACTGAAATTTCTTTGTGGTTGTTGCCATTGTGCTTGGCTGTTGGTGCCTTGTATGCTTGGTTGCTATATCGTAAAGAGCAAACATTCAATAGTGCACCACTTTGGATAAAACGTGCAATGCCAGCATTACGCTTTGTGTTGGTTAGTATAATTTCATTCCTATTGCTTTCGCCATTTTTTCAATCGACCAATAAAACGATAGAAAAGCCAATAATCATTATTGCAAAAGATAATTCTGAATCAATCATTCTTAATAAAGATTCCGCTTTTTATAGAACTGCATTTCAACAAAAGATGAATGATTTACGAGCAAAACTCGAATCGCAATTTACTGTTAAGGAAATGCGATTTGATGCTCAATGTATCGATTCTGGTCATTGTTCTTATACAGGAAAAGCTACTGATTTTAGCGAACTTTTTTCGCACATTGCAAAAACCTATGCCAATTATAATGTTGGTGCTGTTGTTGTTGCTTCCGATGGAAATTATAATCGTGGCGCATCGCCAAACTATGCTGCCGATTCAAAGGAAATAAAAGTGCCAGTTTACACTATTGCAATGGGCGATACTGTTGCTCCTCGCGATTTGGCTATTACTGCTGTAAAGCATAATCAAATTTCGTTTGAGGGCAATGTGGTGCCAGTTGAAATGCAGTTAAAAGCAAATCATTTGAAATCGGAATCGGTAAATATTAAAGTTACTGAGGCTGGAAATGATGTATTTTCAAAGAACTTTACCATAAATGCTAACGAGCAGTTTTTAAGTATTCCTATGGAATTGAAACCTGGAAATGCTGGCATACACCATTACAAAATTGAAACAACACATATTGCTAAAGAATTAACGTATACGAACAACAGTAAGGAATTTGTGATTGAGGTTTTGAAAAACAAACAAAAGATTTTGATTGTCTACAATTCACCAAATCCTGATATTGGAGCATTAAAACGTTCACTCGAAACAAATGCAAATTTTTTAGTTGAAGAAAAATCGATAGATGACGCACCATCGAATATTGTGGATTATAATTTGGTGATTTTATCACAATTACCATCAAAAAATAATGCGGCAACACAATTGGCTCAATCGCTTTTGAAAGAGAATATTCCAGTTCTTATTCTTTGTGGCGTGCAAACCGATTTGCAAAAAATAAATGCAATGTATCCTGGCTTAATTTCGCAATCAAGAGCTTCTGGTTTCGATGAAACACAAATGAAGGTAAATACTTCGTTTCCATTATTCGAAATTGATGACGATCAAAAAGCTTTTCTCGAACAATGTCAACCACTTTCAACACCGTATGCAAATTTTAATGCAACAAATACAACTGTCTTTTCATATCAAAAGATAAATTCCATAGAAACAGAAAAACCATTGCTTCTGTTTATGAATCGCAATGAGGCAAAAACGGCTATTCTTCTTGGTGAGGGCTTTTGGAAATGGCGATTGTCGGCTTATAAAACATCGGGAAGTTTTAAATTGTTTGATGATTTTGTACTAAAAATTGCAAATTATCTATCTCTTAATTTCAAGAAGACAAAATTTGTAACTACAGCGTCGCGAATATTTCAAGAAAACGAAGCTATTACAATCGATGCTGAATTGTATAACGATAGTTACGAATTGATAAATACTGCCGAAGTTGCTGTTAACATTAGCAACAGCAAAGGACGTAAATTCCCCTTCGTATTTTCGAAAACAGCAAAAGCTTATACTTTGAATGCAGGCATTTTTCCTAAAGGCGATTATTCTTTTATAGCATCGGTAAAACAAGGCGATAAAACCTTGACTTCATCGGGCGCATTTACCGTATTGCCTGTAAATATTGAAAGTGAAAATTTGGTTGCAAAACACAATGAATTATATTCGTTATCGGATAATCATAATGGTAAAATGTTTATGCCAAATGAAACCGAAAAACTTGCAGATGAATTATTGAAAAACAACGATATAAAACCAATCTCTCACTTCGATAAAGCGATGAAAGAATTGGTTGATTCTCCTTGGTTATTCTTCTTTATTCTCCTCCTTTTTTCAGCCGAATGGTTCTTACGAAAATATTTTGGAGGTTATTAAGAATTAAAATTTGAAAATTACATTCAAACAAATTTCTTACTCTTCTTTGCTAGTAAAGTTAATTGTACTTGAATAATAGGATTCAATCTTTAAATATAAAGTTTTTGTTGATGGACTAGTATAGCTAACAACGTTGTTATAGTTTATACTTGCAACAGATGACATTCCGCTATATATATCAACCATTGGAGCATAACTTGAACTAAATGAGTTTAATGTAAAAGTATATTTTTTACCTGCTAAAGCTGAAAACTTGTACCAACGAATGTAATTATTTATTGAATTGCCGTAAATTTCATCATATACTAAATAATCACTACTGTATAATGAAATTGTATTTGTTTGATTTAAGCTGAGAGTGATAGCATTTGCTTGTACAGTTGTTTCAGGATAAATATAGAAATAACAACTTGAATAGTAAGTTGAACCATAGGTATAACTCATTTTAATATAAACAAATGCTTCATTTGGCATGGTAAATTTCTGACCAACTTTTGAGAAAGATAATCCATTTGGACTTGTAATATTGAAACTGTAAAATCCAAATAGTGTTGTGCTTTGAATGACATAAACTTCGCCCGGCGTTCCATAAAATTTATACCATTGTGAAGGGTAGTTATCGTTACTATGATAAACGGTTGCATTTACATTCGTTGTATTTCTTGTTGGATAAATTGAAATAGCTTCAGTTTTTCCATCTGTTAATTCTACTATGCTTGCCGTAAAACTTGCGTTAGAGTATGATGTAACAACAATATAACAAGGCTTTCCATCGCTTGGGAATGTAAAATTACCTGTACTAGAAAGAATTGTCATACCCGATGAATTAACAATAGAATAATTTGCAGAATAATCAGATGTAAAATAAAAACGATAGTCTTTGTTTGCTACACCATTAATCTGGATTTTTTTAGAGTACGATGAATTATACGGATCATAATAAAACGTTTTTGCAGGATTATTTATAATGATTTCATCACATGCAATTTCTGTAAATTTAAATGCAAAGTAGCCAGTTGTTTCACTACCAGTTGTTGTAACTGTTACATTGGTATATTCACTTGAACTTGATATTTTATATGCATTTCCATTGCGAGTAATTGTTGTTCCATAGGTAGATTTCTCTGAATATGTTGTCATTACTGTTGTTAAGCAGTATTTATCATCATATTTGTTTTTGTAATCTTCTATATTTATTTGAAAATCTTTTCCACTATTATGTACTTTGTAGTATTTGTATTGAAAATCAGAATACAGGAATCCTGTTACTGAATCTCCAATTTTAACTATATCTAATTCATTTTGATTTGGAATAGCAAATATTTTCTTTGAATCATTTTTACCGTAATAAAATTCATCGCGGCATGATGATGATATACCTGCAATAAAACACAAAATTGCTATTACTAAGATGGTATAGATCTTAGTAGTTGATACTCTTATATCGTTGTTTGATTTCATTTTTTTAGTCTAAATAATTAAAACAAATAGCCTATTCCTAAATTGAAGTTGATTAGATGGTAGCGAAATACTCTTTCTTCAACCCTTTGACGTATCTCACTATTTTTATTCAAATTGAGAAATGTTAATTGAGCTTTTGCTCCAAGACCAAATTCCATTCCTATATCTACAATTATATTATTCCAGTAAACACGTTGTGAGCCTACTCCAAATAAAATTGTACCACGATAAAATTGACTTTCTTTTTTTGATAAACTAACTGTTGAAACCTCTAAGTTATTTTTTGAAAGATATTGATTGAAATTGTTACTAAATGAATTTGTTTCACTTGTAGAATACGAAACGTTTTTTGTATCGGGAACATAAAAGTAATTAAACAATACCCCAAATTTAAAGTATCCTCCAAGTGGTGCTATCCAGTCATTTAAGAAATATTTTTTATATATCCCAGCATTTACACCAACGATAGGAATGTAGCCATGAAGTGTTTTTTGGTCATAAGACGATGACGATGCTGATAAATCAAGGAATTCATCAGAAAAATCGGAAGTCCAGTTATAGGTGCCTGCATAGAACGAGTACATTTGTAAGGTTAAACCTACAATATTCTTGCGACTAGTAGTTGCTTCAAATGAAAGAGCATGACGTGCTCTTAAAAAAACACCATTGCCTGGATCTTCATCAAACCCTTCTGTTATTACTGGATGACTGAAATTGTCGTACCTAATAATATATTTTTTGCCACAATATCCCGAAATCTGTGCATTTGTTATTGTGTTTAATAATAAACCAATAACAAGGAATAGTATATATTTGATTTTCTTCACAATATCTATTATTTTTTGTTTCTTTTTATTTGATTTAATGCATCGTAAATGAATGAACTGCGAATATCATTTGTTTCTCGTTCTTCTTGAATCACTTTTGTTTTCATAACTTGCTGTCCTGTAGTACAGTCATAAACATTCATGCTATAGTAACATAAGTAAATAGGGGTAACACTGTAATATATACCATAAAGAAACGCTGGTGGGAAATATAAACTAAGTGCCAAAGATCCAACTAAGGTAGAACCTATATCATTTTTTTTCTTACGATAAGCTATTGCACCGGTAAATGCAATATGTTTAACTCCGTATTTTTGAGCTACTTGTTGTAAATCGCACTGTAGATAGTTAACAATTGATTTGTCGCCAATTTCAGATTGTTGGTCATCCCATAGTTTTATGATACTGAAATCATTAAACTTTTCAGCATCTGTTTCTGTTAGATTGTTATAATCGAATATTTGACTCGATATTTGTAAATCATTTGAAAACGTTGAATATTGTTCTTCTAATCTTTTTTTCTTTTCGTCGGCATCAAAATACAATACTTCGGTCTTTTTTCGTTCATCAATTTTATAGTAAAATGGGTCAAATATCATGAGTTTATCTATGTTTAATGCTAAACCCGTTTTGTCTAATTGTTTGTCCAATCGTCTCCCTTTTTTTGAATTTTTAAATTCATCTACAACCTTTAAAGAGTCATAACGAAGCTTTATTTTAGAAAAGAAATCAGTCATAAATTTAGGTTCACCAGCTTTTTTATCAATTACTAACGATGCAATCGAAATCAATTTCATTGTTTTTAATGGATCGATATGTTTTTCTCGTTCAATCTTTTCGTATTTGTTTAGTTTGCTAATGTATTCTTCGCTCGTATCAACTGCGTTAAGTGTATCGGTAGGATTATAGTTAACTGCAGTTTCTATTTCGCTTAAAGTAAATCGTTGGTTTTCAAAAAAGTCAATTGAAAGTGATTCTAGCATTCGCGATAAAAGTTGATTCGATATGTTTTTTTGCGATATCGTCCATAATTCACGAAAAGCAAGCTGCCTCAATTCTTCATTGCTTAATTGGTAAAGGAAATGGAATAATTGTTGCGATTGACCTTCAATATTATCCCAATTTTTCAAAACCTTGTTTCTTTCACCATAGTTCGAATATTTATAGATATAGTAAAGTGATTCAGCAATTGTTTCTTTAAGATAATTGTCTTGTGGATCTTTCTTTAAAAGAATATAGCTGTTGTAAATCGCACTTCCATAATCTCGATCTAAGATATATAGTGAACTTAAATCATATTGATTAATCTTTTTTATCTGATCAAATCGCTCTTTACTAACTAAATATAACTCGCCTTTCGATTTATCTTTAATCAGCTTTTTAATCATTAATTTTCGCTTCTTAATATTAGGATGCGAAAGTTTTTCGTCGTTTATATCTTCGATTGTCGATATTTTTTTAACTTCTTTTAGGGTATATTCATCGGGGAAATGATACTCACTTCCTTCAAAAAACGATTTGTTAAAGGGGATTTCATCAATGGGTAAATCGGAATATAATAAGACATTGAAAATTGAAATTGCAGCTTCAAGTTTATAACCCGATTTTGAATATATATTGAGAAAGCCAAGAGAATCTGATTCTGCTTCGTTTTCACGCGAATAGCTCGACATCAGTAGCTCTTTTTTTTGCGATTCAATGTCTTGGTAATTGCCACGTTCATTTTTTATTTGTTCATCTTTTACATAAGCATTAATGGCATGCTTTTTTAGGTAGTGAATAAGTTCGTGCGACAAAACAAAAGCTAATTGAGCTTCGTTTTCAAGCTGAGCCAACAAACCTTGTGTTACAAACACGGCACCATCTGAAGTACAAAACGAGTTAACTTCCGATGTACGAAGCGTGTAAAAGCGAAATTGCTCGTATAATCCAGGATTGTTTTTCAATAGCTTTTTAGCAACCGATTCGATATATCGGGTTATACTATCGTTAAAACATACATAGCCACTTTTGTAAAATTGGTCTAAATAAAAGTTCGATTCTAGAATGAATCGTTCTTTGTTCTTCCTATCGAAACGTTTTTCGTTTTTGTTAAGTCGGGCAATACTATCGAGAACCGTTTCTTTGGGTGAACTGTGAAAAACCTTTGGAATAGGGTTATTGCAATGGATGTATGGGTTTTTTGTCGATTGTTGGCTAAAACCAAAACACCAACAAAAAACAGTAAGTGTGGCTAGTAAAAAATGCTTCATTCGAATCGTCTCTTTTAATTGAAATATTTTGATAAAAGTAAAAAATGCATTGACGTTACTAGACGTAACGAGTTGTTAGTTGTAATAAACACGTATCTGATTTTGATTTTGTGCGACAAAAATATGCATTTATTTTTACCAAGCATCATCGATAAGCTATGATTTTTAAGAAACAAATTGCACTCAAATTTTAGCTTATTTTTATTGATAAATAATCAGTTTCCTATCCTGCTACCGCACGAATCTTTTCGTGTGGTTTGGAGAACAGTTCTGTTTTATGTGTTGCAAATAAGTTATTAAATCAAAGTTTAATTCTTGTTTTATTTGTTCAAAAAGAGTAAAGACCACACGAAAGGATTCGTGCGGTAGCGGGTTTTTTTTGTTTCACAGGTTTAGCCTATTACTATATGTTCGACTAAGGTAGAACCTTAGCCGAACTTGCTCCGTTTATAAATTCAGCTTAATAGGGGAACACATGTTGGAGCGGTTTAACACGACTTTTGTTAACCGAGACATATAAAAGGATAAATAGTAAATGGAATGAACTCTAAATGTATGCATATAAGGCCATTATTAAACCAAACTATTGTTGTTTTTACACATGTTACCTTAAGATATGAGCCGACTTCCTCAATGGGAAACCCCATTCATGTCATGGGAAACCCCATTGACTTAATTATATATATAACTTACTCAATGGGGTTTCTTATTAAGGAAGTTATATGTAGAACTGAGGAAGTATTAAATCCCATTACCTTAGTCATATATATTACTACCTTAATCGTTATCCCCATTTAGTTAGTCAGATATAGAACTTGCCAGGTTATATACCTGAATCTTAAGTTCCACTTATGACTTCGGTAATGGGATATCTGATTAAGTCAATAGTAAACCCCACTAAGGTAATGGGGTTTACTATTAATTAAATGGGGTTTACTATTAAGTCAAATTGCACTTTTCTTAATGAAATGGGGCATTTAAATGGGTCAATGCTCTCAATTACTTGTCATATGAATAAGCGTTTTAAATCAATCATTAGTCGTATACACTCTGTCATATATAATGTTGACCTGTTATCTCTGTTTTTGTAAGTATTACTTAAGTATACTTGCTATTATTCAAACCCAACGAATAAAGTTACAAACTTTAGGAAGAAACACATTGCTTTGTTTGTTGTTTATACCTGATGTTTTCCCTGCTTCCGCACGAATCCTTTCGTGTGGTTTGGAAGAATAGTTCTGTTTTATGTGTTGCAATTAAGTTATTAAGTCGAAGTTTAATTCTTTTTTTAGTTGTTAAAAAAGAGTAAATACCACACGAAAGGATTCGTGCGGTAACGGTTTTTTTATTACATACTATGGCTAACCAAGGCTAATACTTAATTTGAACTAGTCTTCTTTTCTTTTTTTACAAACATATAGACATATGAAGCAGCAAAATAATAATTTAAGTCAATATTCTTCGATTTCTTTGAGATTTTATCGGTAACAATATCAGTGCTGTAATCCTTATTGCTTACATAATATGTATTATCTATTTGACTATGTCCATAAAATTGACTTTCTACGCCTAATACCATTTCAACTCGACTTCTTTTGCTGATAGTGTAACCAAACCCATGCAAGAAGGTTAAAACAGCTCCCCAATCTCTTTTTTGTTGGCTATAAAAAGGGATCTCCTCATCTTTATATTTCTCAAGCGATGTGTAGTCAAATGTTTTGTTTTTCTTAGTTATCAACATCGCATCACAATTGAATATCATATAAAACTTACCAACTACGGGCGTTGTCTTTAAATAGAAACCTATTGGCACATAAATTCCGGTAGTCGACCATCCAACTGCCTTAACTCCCGACATAACCGGTAGGTACGTATTGTAAGAACTTCCCCTACGAGTTATACCAATTTTTAGTCCAAAATTTGAATTTAAATCGTAGCGACAAAATAAAATGGGATAATTCTCCGTGTAAGTGTATGTTCTGTATTGATAATTTGATGTTTCTACCGTATCTCTACTGTTTGATAAATTTGTTTTAACGGTAATTCCAAAACCTAATACATGTTGTGCATTGCTTATATTCACAAAAAACAAAAGCATTATCATTATCCAAAGTTTATTCATAGTTTTTTTTAAAAAAAAGTATTGTTTGCTTTTCATTCGAATCATCTCTTGTAATTGAAATATTTTGATATAAGTAAAAAATGCGTTGACTTTACTAAAAGTAAAGAGTTGTTAGTTGTAATAAATACTTGTCTTATTTTGATTTTATGCGACAAAAATATGCATTTATTTTTACCGAACATCATCGATAAGCTATGATTTTTAAGAAACAAATTACACTCAAATTTTGCAGATTTGTATTGATAAAAATTTGTTTGAATATTGGCTTTAGATATAACAAACTTTTTAATATGTGTATTTTTAAATGCATAAATAATTGATAATAAATGTGAAGCATGTGGAGGTAATTTTTCTAAAGTTAAATTCTATACTTTTCGTATTGCCAATTAAAATATTTTATATATTTGTTGCCGTAATTATTTACAGGTTCTAGTTTCTAATCTTTTTTTTAGAAATGACGGATTAAAAGGGAATCCCGTTAAAATCGGGAGCTATCCCCGTAGCTGTAAGTCCAAAATGAGTTTCGGTACTCAAAACCACTGTTTGTTGCAAAGCAAATGGGAAGGTAGCCGAAACAGGACGAGCCAGAAGACCTGCCTGCAAATTGTGATTCGTAGCTTTCGGGTGAAAGGCGAAGGATAAAGAACTTATCCCTCTTTATTCCAAATTTTTCAACCATTGCCATCTTTTAAGTTTGTGATTTTACTATGTAAATAATCGAGCAAAAATTGTGGCACTTTTTTAAGGTATTTCTATTAGGAACTAATTGAAGTTATTGACTTTGTTATTTCTAATATCGATTGCTTTTGTGAATTGTAAAATGTTAAAAATAAGTAATAAAGTATAAATTCAATAAAAATAATTAAAATGAAAATTAAACAGTTATTCTTGATTGCTGGATTAGGATTGATGGGTGTAGAAATGCAAGCTCAAAGTTCAACTTCAATTTCAAAGGATTCAAAAGCCTTTGTTTCATGGGCCAATGGAGCATATATTCAACGTGGTTGGGTAAATATTGCCGACACTTCGGTTAAATACAAAGGATCGAATGAAGCAACGTATGGCTGTACTGGCGATGCTGTTGGTATTGCTGGTTCAACTGCTTCGGATGTTGTTAGTCTTGGTGATGGTGGAATAGCTACTCTTACGTTCGATAGACCAATTGTAAATGGCTCGGGAGCCGACTTTGCAGTTTTCGAAAATGGTCAATATAAACAAGGAACCGATTCAATTTATGCCGAATTAGGATTTGTGGAAGTTAGTTCCGATGGTTCGCATTTTGTTCGTTTCCCTGCTGTTTCGAATACAAAAGCAGATAAACAAATTGGTGGATTTTCACCAATCAAACAAAGCGATGTGTCGAATTTTGCTGGTGCCGAAATTCAAGGTTATGGAACACCTTTCAATCTTGATGATATAAAAGATAGTGCAAATATTGACTTGCAAAATATTCGTTTTGTTCGTATCGTTGATGCTGTTGGGAATATCGATCCAAAATTTGCATCGCACGATTCAAAAGGAAACGTTGTAAATGATCCATGGCCAACTCCATATTGGTCAAGTGGTTTCGATCTTGATGGTGTTGGTGTAATAAATGCTGGAATTCCTTATGCTGTTTCAACTTTCGAAGCATTAACGTTAAGCAAAGATTCGTATTTCACTCCAACAAAAACCGATACGGCTTTTGTAAATGGAGTATCATTATTTAGTACTGCAAAAACAGATTATGGTATCGATGCATTTACCTATTCTAATCTTCGAAATGATACAACGGTAGGATATACAAATTCATTTAGTGCTATTACCAAAGGTGGTGTTTCGGCTCCCGATAGTGGTGGAACAAATTATGCAATTGCATATTTAGACTCTTATGGAAAGTTGCCTGTAGTGTCGTTCAAAGATAAAGAGGCATATGTTGTCGATGGATTTTATGTTACTAATGCTACGTATGCATATTTGTCAATGCTAAACGGAGATGCTTATGCTAAGAAATTTGGTGGAGCAACAGGCAAAGATGCCGATTGGTTAAAATTACGAATTTGGGGAACGAAAGCTGATGGTTCAAAAACCGATACGGTTGATTTTTATCTAGCCGATTTCCGTTCAGATGAATCATCGAACGATTATATTGTAAAAGACTGGCGTTGGGTCGATTTAAGTTCATTGGGTGAAATAACGTCGGTTCATTTTGGAATGGCATCTTCGGACGTTGGATCGTTTGGCATGAATACTCCATCTTATTTCTGTATCGATAACTTCTCGGTAATTACAAATCAAGCACCTATAAGTTCATCTGTTGTGAAAGAAAATAATGTAATTGCTTATCCAAATCCTTGTACTTCTGTTTTGAATGTACAATGCGAAGTAGGTAGTGTAGTTACTCTTTTTGATGTAATGGGTCAAGTAGTTTCGAAAGTCGTGGCTAATCAAACAAGTATTGAACTGTCTACAGAAAATATTCCAACTGGTTATTATGAAATACAAATCGCAAATAAAAGTGAAATACAAACCCTAAAAATCATTAAACAATAAGTAAAGTATAAAATAATAGTTGCATGTTTTTCTCGACATGGTTTTACATGCAAAATTTTGACTGTATTTTACTTGGGAACCTGACTGAATTGAAAACCCGGTCAGGCTCTCTTTTTTAAAAGAAACGGATAATATCAAAAGACATATGGCTGATTTAGCCCTCTTGGAGAATTTCTTGTCATGCTGAGCTTGTCGAAGCATTTAATAACATACATTTAAAAGCAATAATTTTGCAATACAATACAAATACAATAGTATATAATAAGGAAAGAATAAGTTCATTTAAAAAACTTAGTCTATTAATAATTCTTGTATTTATAAGTGTTGCAAACCTATATTCTCAATCAAAACTAAAAGATACGGTAAGCATAAAAGAAGTTGAGGTAAAGGCGGTAAAACCAAAAACGGAAGATAAATCGCTAGAATCGATGCAGCAAATATCAAGAGTGGAGCTTGACCGATCTTCAGGAAATACTGCCGATGCTGCAGTGAAAACATTCTCGGGAGTTATTTTGAAAGATTATGGTGGAGTAGGTGGTATAAAAACGGTAATGGTTCGTAGTCTTGGTGCAAATCATACAGGAGTTTTTGTCGATGGTGTTCAATTTAGCGATGTGGCTAGTGGTCAGGTCGATCTTGGTAAAATATCAACCGACAATGCCGACAATGTTTCACTTACCATTGGTCAATCGACTCAGCTTTGTCAACCAGCTCGCTTTTTCGCTTCTGCAAATGTCATTAGCATACATTCGTCCGATCCTGTTTTCGATTCCACAACATTTCATTGTAAAACGAGCCTTAAATCTGGGTCATTCGGTATGTTTAATCCAACGATATCATTACAAAACAAAATTGGGAAACGATCATTTACCGATGTTTCGTGCAATTATGTTCGTGCAAATGGCGAATATCGGTTCAAAATGCCATCGAACGATACAACAGGTCGCCGTACCAATTCCGATATTCAATCATTAAACCTCAATGCTCGCTATGTTTCTACCTTTTCCGATAGTTCAAAGCTTTCGGTAAATCTCTATTTCTTTAACTCGGAACGTGGTTTACCTGGTGCTGTCATTATAGGAAATCCTTTTGCCAATTCTAAGCAAAGACTTTGGAACAACGATTTCTTTTCGAATCTTCAATTCAACAATAATCCATCGCATCGATTACAATTACTATCAAATGTAAAGTTTTCGACCAATTATCTTCGCTATCTCGATCCCGAATATAACAACATTGCAGGGAAAATTGACAATCGCTATACCCAGCGTGAATATTATGCTTCGCAAGCAGCTTCACTCAAAGTAATCGATTCGTTGCATATTTCAATAGCGTCAGATTTTTTTGTAAATACGCTCGATGCTAATCTTGATAAGTATGCTCGTCCAACTCGTTATTCTTGGCTTACAGCTTTATCCGCACGCTATGGTTACAAACGTCTTGAAGCTAATGGAAGTTTATTGGCAACCATTGTTCGCGAAAAAACAGAAAACGGAAATGCTGCACCTGCTCGTAATGTAGTAACTCCGTCGTTGTTGTTGGGTTATCGTTTAACGAAAAGTCCTTTTATCAAACTTCGTTTTTTATATAAAGATGTGTTTAGGATGCCAACTTTCAACGATTTATATTACACATTAGTTGGTAATAATAATCTTAAACCTGAACGTGCAAAGCAATTCAATCTAGGTATTTCAGGATATTCGCATCTTGGGATTTTTGAATATATATCGATTAAAATCGATGGATTCTACAATCGTGTGAGCGATAAAATTGTGGCTGTACCTACCAAAAATTTATTTGTGTGGTCGATGACGAATATTGGTCAAGTCGACTGCCGTGGAACAGAATTGCAATTGCAAGTTCAAACCAAGAAATTAGCTAAGATTCAGTATTCTGCGATGTGCAACTACACCTATCAAGAAGCCGTTGATGTTACTCCAAATTCGGCAACCTACAATCAGCAAATAGCCTATTTACCTTTCGAAACGTTTACAGCATCGGCATCGGCAAATTATAAATCGATGACTCTTTCTTACA
>Ga0302215_10000825_pt1 | contig 22572 bp, 17 predicted proteins | sample II_Fen_N3_1_FD_194580 | JGI IMG/M metagenome (GOLD analysis project Ga0302215, IMG submission 194580) | Peat permafrost microbial communities from Stordalen Mire near Abisko, Sweden - II_Fen_N3_1 | ecosystem: Environmental > Terrestrial > Soil > Wetlands > Permafrost | place: Sweden: Abisko... | reverse complement strand
ACCAATTGATGCGGATTATTTCCACATTACTACCAATAATACTATTTACGGAACAGAGTTGCATGTGGATATTGATTCGCCTGTGCCTTTAGTTGCTGATATGTCTTCTGATATTTTCTCACGTCCGATGGATGTTTCAAAATATGGAATCATTTATGGTGGAGCTCAAAAGAACTTGGCTCCAGCCGGTTTGACTTTTGTGATTATTAAAGACGAGATCCTTGGAAAAGTGTCTCGTTATATTCCAACTATGTTGAACTACAAAACACATATTGGCGAAGGTTCAATGTTTAATACTCCTCCGGTATTGCCTGTATACAGCGCTATGGAAACGTTGCGTTGGTTGAAAGCTAACGGTGGATTGGTAGAAATGCAGAAGAAAAACGTTGCTAAAGCTGAATTGCTTTACAATGCTATTGATAACAGCAAGATATTTGTTGGAACAGCAGCAAAAGAAGACCGTTCATTGATGAATGTTTGTTTCGTAATGAAACCTGAATATGCTGAATTTGAAGGTGCTTTCCAGAAATTTGCGCAAGCAGCAGGAATGGACGGAATTAAAGGTCACCGTTCGGTTGGTGGTTTCCGCGCTTCTATTTACAACGCTATGCCAATTGAAAGTGTCCAGGCGCTCGTCGATTGCATGAGTGAATTTGAAAAACAAAACTCATAAATAATCTGAGAATAGGCACTTTAGTGCCTATTTTTATTAAAATACGTACCTATGAAAGTTTTAATAGCTACCGATAAACCGTTTGCAAAAGTTGCAGTTAGCGGAATCTGTACAGAGGTTGAAGCAGCCGGTTTCGAATTGGCTTTGCTCGAAAAATATACTGAAAAACAACAATTGTTGGATGCCGTTGTGGATGCTGATGCAATTATCATTCGCAGCGACATAATTGATGCGGAAGTAATTGCCGCTGCTAAACAATTGAAAATCGTTGTGCGTGCCGGAGCCGGTTACGATAACGTAGATTTGGCTGCTGCAACTGCTGCCGGAGTTTGTGTAATGAATACTCCCGGTCAAAATGCTAACGCTGTAGCTGAACTAGTTTTCGGCTTGTTGGTTTTTGCAGTACGTAATTTCTACAACGGAACTTCAGGAACTGAGTTGAAAGGCAAAAAACTAGGAATTCACGCTTACGGAAACGTAGGTCGCAATGTGGCTCGTATTGCTAAAGGTTTTGGCATGGAGCTTTATGCATATGACGCTTATTGCCGTGCTGAAGATATTGAAGCGGAGGGTGTAAAAGCAACTTGTTCGGTAACGAATCTATATGAAACTTGTGATATTGTTTCGTTGCATATCCCTGCTACTGCTGAAACAAAAAACTCAATCAATGCCGAGTTGCTTGGATTAATGCCAAAAGGAGCTGTGTTGGTAAATACGGCGCGTAAAGAAGTAATCAACGAAGCTGAAATACTTGCATTTATGCAGGAACGTCCTGATTTTAAATACGTGACTGATATTGTACCGGGTAACGATGCAGAGATGAAGGAAAAAGTGGGTGACCGCTATTTTACAACACCTAAAAAGATGGGTGCACAAACTTCGGAAGCTAATATCAATGCCGGAATTGCTGCGGCTAAACAAATTGTTGATTTCCTGAAAAATGGAGTTGATACTTGTCGCGTAAATAAGAAATAATATCTTATATCTCATTAAATTAGTCGTCTCAAAATCATTGTATTTTGAGGCGACTTTGTATATACTGAAAACTGTAATCTATTAGGGGTATACAATGAGTTTTCAGGGTACAGGTATGCTTGAATCATCTTTTGAATTTTGTTTTGCACAGTCTTGCTTGTGGGAATTTGTTTGTGAAGATGATATGGAACTGCCTGGTATTCAATACTTAATTGTTGGTCAGATGCTTGGGAGTGTGTTGGGAGAATAAGTCTATTGTCACTCTGAAAAAGGCTATATCTGATTCGAAAGGGCTATAGTTTATATTGTTAATCCTTTCTGTGCATTGAATAAGTGATTTAAGGAAAAATATATTCTAAATACATAAATTACCCCCTCAAAGCTTCTGAGATTCATTTACTGTAAACAAAAGTTGATTTGGTTTGTTTATGACCTTAAGCTACATATTGTCAGCTTACGAATCATTAATTAAAACAAATAAAATGAATCAAAATTCCAAAATTGATGACATTTCAGTGAAAGAATCAAATTTCAAAGACAAAACATTCTCAGAATTTCTGGACGACTTTAAAGCCAGCATGAAACGGGCTTTCCACGGAGAACAAACAATCGATGAATTCTGCAGTACGCGTGGCATTCCCGATGCAGTCCTCACTGAGCTAATGTCTACCAACCCGTTGGCACTTACAATTCCCCGTCAATTCGGTGGGTTTGGTGGAACAGTAAAACAAAACATCGCATTTATTTCTGCAGCGTCGTATGAATCACTTGCATTGGCGTTGACTTTAGGTATCAATAATGCACTTTTTATTCAACCTTTCTCTAAGTACGGACAAGATTCTGCTAAACCTGCTGTGTTTGACCGTTTTCTGAATAATGCCTGCATGGGTGGATTGATGATTACTGAACCTGATTTTGGAAGCGATGCGTTGAATATGCAAACATCTGTTACACAAAAAGACGGTAAATATCATGTTCAGGGGAAAAAGCATTGGCAGGGTTTGACAGGAATGGCCGATTTTTGGTTGTTGACTGCTCGAAATAAATCCCAATCGGGAGTATTGCAACGTGATATTGAAATGTTTGTGTGTGATGTGAAAGCTCCAAACCAACGGGTTGTTGTTGATGAGTATTTCGAAAATTTGGGTTTGTATCAAATTCCTTACGGATTAAACCATTTGGATGTACTGCTTCCTGAAAACCAACGATTGATTCCTGAAACCTCGGGAGTGAAAATGTTACAAGATTTACTTCATCGTAGCCGTTTCCAATTTCCTGCCATGGGACTTGGATTCATTAAACGTATGTTGGACGAAGCCATTACACATACTAAATCGCGTTTGATTTCAAATAAAAGTTTATTTACTTATGATCAGGTGCAGTCACGTTTGTCGCGTATGCAAGCTAACTTCACTATTTGCTCTGCATTCTGTGTGAAATCGGGTCAGGTTGCTGATATTGAGAATGACTTATCACCACTAGGATTTGAAGCTAACGTAATTAAAAGCCTTACAACCGATATGATGCAGGAGTCAGCACAATTTTTATTGCAATTGGTAGGAGGAAAGGGCTACAAATTGAATCACATTGCCGGAAGGGCAGTTGTTGATAGTCGTCCCTTCCAGATTTTTGAAGGTTCGAACGATATTCTATTTCATCAAATAGCTGATGCTGTGTTGAAAATGATGAAAACGGCGAAAGAAAGTGATTTGTATCAGTTTTTGAAAACATTGACTCCACGAATTGCAGATCGTGTACACGATTTGGTGAGCTTCGAATTTGACCCACAGCTATCGCAACGTAAGTTGGTGGAGTTTGGTCAGTTAATGAGCCGTATTTTCTCGATGGAACTTGTTTCTGAAATGGAAGAGCGTGGATTTAGAAAAGATTTGATTGATAATGCACTTATTCTGTTGAGACAAGATGTTTCGATGATATTGAATACCTTCCGTTTTGATAACAAAACCTTGGTTGTTGAAGGTTATGAATCGGATAGTTACTGGTTTAATTATTAAATATTGAGTTTTTATAGTTGGAAAGAGGTTTGTAAACGTTTGTTTATGAACCTCTTTTTGTTATTTGGCAGTGTTACGTATTCTTGTCATCCACCCATATATTTCATTTGCTTCGATTGAATTGTTGTTTATAGTAATATCGCCGTACAATTTTATCAGAACTTCCTTGTAACGTTTATTTTTTTCATCAAATATATATGCCGAATACCTTATTTCGCCAAAATCTGCCATTTGAAGCTCCGATTGAGAAATCTTACCTTTAGTTGCTCCCCATATTTTACTCACATACAATGATACGCTATCTGTGTTTAACTTGTTAATAGCTGTATTGCAATGTGACAAATTTTCCTCCATTTTTTCTTCAGAAATGTACCCAAGCGAGTCGGGATAGTTCCACTGAATGGTTGTGTTAGATAAATCAAATGGTCTCATGTAGCCTAATGAATCAATTAAATATCCATTATTTTGATAGCTCCAGGCCCAATTGGTATAATGTTGTTCGAATAAGATATGTTGTTTAAAATTTGGAATCTCATTGTTACATGATATAAGACCCAAAAGTAGTATGAAAATTATTTTTCCTATTCTCATAATTTATGGATTATTTAATTTTGTGTTTTGTTCGTAATAATAGTTTGTAACTGGCATTAAATCAGTCGTATAATTTGTTTTCTGCATATTGGTATACCAATTAGTTTTTATTTCCTGCACATTTTGCGTATCTTTGTGCCGAAATTTTGTTCAACTAATCAAACTTTTTTCATTTTGAGCTGTTTGATAGAAGGACTCTTAACAATATAAACATGGGTAACGATTTATTAAAAGGTAAACGGGGTATTGTATTTGGTGCGTTGAACGACATGTCCATCGCATGGAAAGTGGCTGAACGTGTGGTCGAAGAAGGTGCTATTATCACTTTGTCGAACACTCCGTTAGCTGTACGTATGGGAACAACTGATGAGTTGGCTAAAAAACTGAACGCAAAACTTATTCCGGCAGATGCAACAAGTGTATCTGATTTGGAAAATGTATTTGCTCAATCAATGGAAGCCCTTGGTGGTAAAGTCGATTTTGTACTTCACTCCATCGGTATGTCGCCAAACGTTCGCAAAAAACGTACTTACGATGACCTTGATTACGATATGCTGAATACCACGCTTGATATTTCAGCTATTTCATTTCATAAAATGCTTCAAGTTGCTAAAAAAATGGATGCTATCAGTGATTATGGTTCGGTAGTAGCATTGACTTATATGGCAGCTCAACGGACTATTTTTGGGTATAATGATATGGCTGATGCCAAATCGATACTTGAATCAATAGCGCGTAGTTTCGGTTATATCTACGGCCGCGAACATAATGTACGTGTAAATACAATTTCTCAATCTCCAACTCCTACTACAGCCGGTAGCGGTGTAAAAGGAATGGAAGGATTGCTTGATTTCTCAGAACGTATGTCGCCACTAGGCAATGCAACTGCAGCCGATTGTGCCGACTATTGCGTTGTTATGTTTAGCGACCTGACCCGTAAAGTTACAATGCAAAACCTGTATCACGACGGTGGTTTTTCGAGTATGGCTATGAGTTATCGTGCTATGGAGCAATACAACAAAAGCTTCGAAGAATTCCTGGATGAAAAAGGAAATGTTATCTACGGATAATCCTGCGTTCCTAATTTATTTAAACCGTAAACAATCTCAGATTGTTTACGGTTTTTTATTTTTATTCAGCAATAGGAATTCTGCTCAGATATTTTATTGAACTCGCATTGGAATAATCATATTGATATATTCCATCAGCGGCTATCATCATCACCGTATTGTTGTGTGCAATAACATCAAAGCCATTCATATCTTTAAAATGAGCAATATTATTTGCCATGATTGTTTGTGGGTCACCAATGTTATAAATTTTCAATCCATCATCACAAACAAAGAGTTTCCCAGCATCAATCCCTAGCCCTTTGGGGCTTGTCATAGTATAGGTCGCAAGTGGTTTTGGTTTATAAACATCACTTACATCGACTATCATCAATTCGTTGGCAATTTGTCCGCAGCGGTTTGCCTCCGAATGTACAGTTACATAAGCTAAATCATTATCTACAACTACCGGATCACATCCAAAAACATGCTGAACCGAAGATGCATATACCGGTTTTAGTGGATCCTTCACTGAATAAATTAGCATTCCGGTTGGAGTTCCCATAAACATATTGTCTTTATAACTGAAAATTGTTTCAATATTCCAACCCATATACATATCGCCTGCTGCCTTTGTTGGCTTAGCTGTCGATAAATCAAAAATATTCATGTAATTATTGATGACAGAATATAAATGATCATTGTAGATGGTAAAACGTGACATGGATCCATTAATCCCTGTGCTGTTATTTCCGGCAATGGTTGTTGTGTTGGGTGCTACAACAAGCACATCCCCTTTCATCCAACCGTACAACCAGCCTCCAGTATAGTGCGATACTTCTTCGGTTTTTTCTTTTAACTCCCAACCAACAACAACGCCACTATTTTTTTCTCCATAGCATTTAGCATAGTCAATGCCATATTGGTTGTCAGTTGTGGGTAATGCAGTTGTGAATATAGTGTCTAATCTGCCTTTCAGTTCAGGTTGTGCCGGATTACTAATGTCGAGCCACACTAAATCGACGTACGAATCAGCATAAAGTAAGCCGTTGCGAATTGCTAAATCGGCATTACCCATCAATTCGATAAAGCCTATTATCTGCGGATTGGCAGGATCACGATTGTCGATAATATGTATTCCTTTTTCTGGTTCTGAGATATACAGGTAGTCATTGTAGAAGCACATTTTGCCTATACTGGTAATTTTATGAGGTTCTGTGCTAATTTTCACCGAGTTACGAAAGGTCTCTGTTGACATAAAAACCGGTTCGTTTATTTTGTAAGTAACCATTTCAGTCACCCTATCCTGGCAACCTGTTAATGTAAAGACAGCCAGACTGAACAAATACAAGATCTTTTTCATATTCTATTGATATTAATGTGTCAGAACTTTTCGATATTTCCCATTTTACCGATGAAAAGAATAACTCCTGTGCTTTTTTCTCGAATTACAAATATAAAAGGCTTATTTACCTTGAAAATCGGAGTTGGTTCAGGAACAGGCATTGAGGTTTCAATTATTTCAATAACTGTTACAGCGGCTGCTTCTGTGCCTTCTTCTGTAACTTCTACGTATGTGTCGTGCAGAACTCTTGATATTTGAAGATTTGTATCAGCAATATTAGTAAAGTCAGCAAAACCCGTAAATGCCAGATTCATGCCCATATTTTTCAACGGGTCGTTCAGCGTAAACTTGTTTTGAGTTTTAAAACGGGGCAGATAGACTTCCACTTCCCGTGTCGACATATTTTGCAGACTGTTGTTCCAGTTGGTCGTTGTCAGGTTATTTAGAACATCATCTGTGCTTTTTCCTTCATTTGGCAATATCACAGTCATGCTAAATGCTTTGTTGCCATAAGACATATCGAGATATTGAGCAAAATCATCTTTTGCATAAGCAAATGTGTCTTTCTGATACATCATATTTACCTTGACAGCAGTATTCAGTTCGTTTGTGAAATCAGCTTCCTTTGTGTTTTTTGTTTCGAAGTGTTTGCGCCAAATTCCTTTAAAATAAATCGCATTGACAAGATACATGACTGCGTCAGACGGAATTTGATCAAGCGGATTTTTAATCAGGTTGTTTGTTTTTTTCGCACACCAGTTGTTGATAGTATCCACAGCCCAGCTTTTTGAAAAATCAAGTTCTTTCACGTAGGCATTAAAATAGTCCGAATTTACTTTTAGAAAATCAGTTTGTACAGGGAATCCGGTTTTGTACCACAATGAATTGGCAATGTTGAGTTTGGTTGTTGGGTCAATTGTTGGAAGTGTCGATTGCATAATTTTGTAATAGTCATTAATGTCCGATACTGGCATTCCGCTCATTTTCAATGCAGTTTCCATTTCGGTTTTAGTCTGACCGTTTGCTCCATTCCAGGCCATTCCAAGTGCAATGCTAACGCTTAGTGGAGATATGAATACATTGGTTTCGCCCGAAGATGAGATTGTTTTCTTTAGCAAATCAAATGCAAATTCATTGTCCTGATTTACGCGTTTCTGAAGTTCGGTTTTTAATACAATTGGATCTGCATCTTTAGGGATTTTGACGATTGGGTCGTTTTGAGTTGTACAACTTATAGTCATAATGATTATAAGTGCCAGTCTGAATGGTGTTTTCATTTTACTGTAGATTTAGAAGTTATTTACATTCATTTTCACTTAGTTTTTCACGATACCAGAACATGTGATTTTTTAGTAAAGTTGGTTCGTTGCCATATTCGAAAGTGACCTTATGAACATCGCCGTTTGCTAGTTTTATTTCCAGCCATTCAGCACCTCCATCAGCACAGTCAGGGCAACCAATTACTTCCTGCAAATCAAAGAAGCTTTTGATGTTTAGATTTGCTTTTGCTGAATCCCAGGCTGCAGGAGTTAATGTTTCATGAAAAGTCAGTGTTGGATACTGTTGACTCCAGCCCGAACAGTGAAATGTTGTTGAGTCTTGCTTAAGAGTCAGTTCGTGCTTGCAATAGCCAATACACTCGCCAAATGATGTTCCGTAGTTTACCTGAATTACTTTGTTGTTTATCTCATTGCTACAAGATGTAAGTAATAAGCAAATTGTCAATACCCAATAGATTTTTGTTTTCATAATCTTTAAAGTTGAAATCTAAGACCTGCAGTCAACCCCGCAACTGTAGGTTGTTCTGTTCGTGCGCTAACAGGTTGACTGTTGTGAAAGAAGTAGGAAACCTTAGGTTCCAGGTAAATGCCTATGTTCCGATGTAATTTGTAGGTAACTCCTGCTGCTCCGTTTAACGACCATTGAAAACCTGTAATACCTGTTTCGGCTGTTGTTGTTATCGTTTGATTTCCTATGTGTTGGTTTTGTGTATAGACGGAGCGCAATCCTTTTTCAACCATGCCGCCACCAGAAACATATAATTCCCACTTATTATTTTTCCAAATTTGACCTACAAGATTTACCGGAATGCCCAAATAATGCAGTGCCAGTGTTGCATCATAACTTACAAATCCGCTTTTGTCAAAGCTTGAAAATAAATAACTATACATCAATCCTGATTCAACTGAGATGCCGGAAGTGAGATTTTTCCGTAAAACCAAGCCTACAGATAGAACTGAGTGGTATTTTATTTTCTCAAAATCATTGGCAGTCATAATGCTTGTATAATTTGTTTCTGCATTCGACAAATAATTCTTTCCATCAGAAGCAAATAAAAAATCACTTGAATTTCCTAACGATGTGCTTCCGGCCTGATTAACCGAGGCAGCCAGTAACCACCCTTCTTTGGTTTTAGGTTTGTCTGTTTCTTCTGTTGTAACTGCAACAAGTGTGTTTGAAATGTATTTCTTGGTTGAAATATTCGAGACCGAATCCTGAGTTTTTACTGTTGATTCAGCAATCTGAATATTTGTTACTGAAATATCCCCTGAATTTTCGGGTTGCACATTTTGTTTAGTTGAGTCTACGTTAGTTATTTGTTTGTTTATTAAACTGTTTTCAATTTTCGACTTGTTGACTGCAATTTGTTTCTTTGTGTTGTTTGTTGCTTTTTGGGGATATTCACTTGTTGATTTGATGTTAGTTGCCTGACTTAATACCGTTTCTTTTCTAATTGCTCCGGTTGTATGAATGCTTTTCTTTTCAGTTTGACTTATATATGTTGGAGAATTAAACAATGAGCCTATCGTGAGTAATAATGTCATCATGGCAACGGCGGCACCACCCGAAAGCCACCACCAAAATGGTATAACTTTTTTCTTTGTGTTGGCATTCATGCGTGCTTCTATCTCATCCCAGCATGCTGCATCAACAGGAATTTCGTGCGCTTCCAGTTTTTGCCGTATGTTTTCGCTGAAAACGTCGGGTTGATCCAAATATATATTATCTTTTTGCATGCTTATGAATTAAATAGTGTGAGAACCGTTTTTTGCAATAATTTCCGGGCTCTCATAAATTGCGATCGCGATGTATTTTCGCTGATATTAAGTATGTTGCCAATTTCGGCATGTGAATAACCTTCGATAGCGTATAAATTGAAAACCGTCCGGTATCCATCCGGGAGCTCTGAAATGCATCGCATCAAATCGTTTGCAGAGATATTTTCCAAGACGGAAACATCCATATCTTCAATGCTGTGATTATACTCATCAATACTCTCGCTTTGCTTCAGGGCATCGTTTTGCCTAAGATACTCAAGTGCCGTTGTGACAAAAATCCTTCTGATCCAGCCCGCAAATGAACCTGTTCCAGAATAAGTATGGGTTTTTGTAAAGACTTTGATAAAGCCTTCCTGCAGCAGGTCGCGGGCTGTTTCTCTATCGTTTACATAACGCACACACACGCTTAACATGGCGGATGCATACAGCTCGTAAACTTGTTTCTGAGCCCACGGTTTGCCGTCGATACATCCTGCAATTAATCGTTGTCCGTCCGTTATTGCATTTTTTAATTCCATACTTTATACATTAGATGGCAATTGGTTTATAAACGTTGCATTGCCACTTGAAAAAACAGTAATTTGTGTTGTAAAAATACAAAAAACATTTTTGCTTACTAGGGAAAGTTGTAATAATTTCTTTTATTTCAGTTGTTTAGCTTTCAGATAGAAAAGGCTAATCCTTTAAGTAAGAATCAGCCTCATTGTTTTATGTTTGTTAGGATTATTTCAATTTTATGCGATAACCGAGTTCAATAGGAAAATCAAGGTAGTGTGATAGTAAACTGTAACTTTTATAAGCGGGGCAACTGTAATATTTTAAACCTGTTCCCAGGAAAATTGTTGATTTGGAACTTACGCTATATTCAATACCTGTAGCGCTCGATAATCCCCAGGTGTAAAATGCTGTTGGTTTGAAGAGCGCTATTCCCTGTTGTATGATTAGCGTTGCAGACCAACTCCATTTGTTGGCGATTGGTCTTGAGTAGTTTAATCCAATATTAGCTACAATATTATTTCCCCACGAAATAGAATTAAACTCCGTTCCGGCAAGCCATTTAAGGTTTTGATTTAGCGGGTGTAAATAATTTATTCCAAGTGAAATACCCCGCGATCCACCTTCAAAATTATTTTCAGCAACAATTCCATTTAAAGAATTCGCATAAATTGACAATTGTTGTCCGTTTATCCTCGAAAATCCAATGAACAAGACCGTATATGTTAGAAATAGGATAATTCGTTTCATAGTTTTGAAATAAAATATTGAATTACCTGAATTAAAGCAGACTGCTGAGTTGTTCTGGAAATTGTAGAGACAGAATCGCCTGCCTGAATCCCGTAGTTACCAAATTGTCCATGATTTCCACCCATAATCTCGTAATAATGTGTTTTGCCTTGCAGTGGAAGTGTAAAATCCTGATCATCACTCATAATTATTGCTGCTGGCAAATCTGCTTTATGTTGCTCAATGTCAGAAACAGTAGACAGACCATCTTTGCTTGCATGTACGCTCAGAATGGCGCCATCCCAATTTTTCAGAATGTCGCTTGCTGGGTAGGAGGCTATAAAAATAAGTGCTTTGAAATCAGTTGGATATTTATTGACCAATTCTGCAGCCATTGTGCCACCCAACGAATGCCCTCCGGTAATCCAATTGGTTATACCCGGAAAGTCTTTTGTAACCTGAATTCCTTTTTTTATGCCAAAAACAGCCAGATTGCTTGGCATTTTAACCGTGATAATCTTGATTGCAGGATACTGGGAGATTAATTTATCCTGCCATTGTAAATATGCATGTGGGTCAACGAGCCCTCCAGGATAATACACAAAACCAATTGTTGCCGGAGTCGAACTGTTCGACTCCAGCAAAATTAGATCTGACGTTTCAGAAAGCTTGTTTTGTAAGTTCAGTTTGTCAAGTGTGTCTGAACTGGAGGAGCATGCACACAGAGTTATTGTTATAACAAAAATACAGATTGATTTCAGAATTCTCATCATTTTATCACTTGGTAATGATCGTCAATTATTTCAGCCATTTATCCAGCCATTCGTAGAATGTACGTTGCCACAAAATACCGTTTTGGGGTTGAAGTACCCAGTGGTTTTCGTCAGGGAAAATGAGCATTTCTGCAGGTACTCCCCGTAAAATGGCCGCATTGAATGCTGCCATTCCCTGAGAAGCAAGGATGCGATAGTCTTTTTCTCCGTGAATAACAAGAATAGGAGTGTCCCATTTATCGATGAATAAGTGTGGTGAGTTGGCGTATGACCGTTGAGCAATTGCATTCGCTTTGTCCCAATAAGCACCACCCAAATCCCAATTAACAAACCACATTTCTTCTGTTTCCAGGTATTGCTGCGGCAAGTTGAACATGCCATCGTGAGCCAGGAAGGCTTTGAAGCGTTTGTTGTGATGCCCGGCAAGCCAGTAAACCGAAAATCCACCGTAGCTGGCACCCACGCAGCCTAATTTGTCTTTATTTACATAAGGCTCTTTGGCAAGTGCATCGATAGCTGAGAAATAATCCAGCATGTTTTGTCCACCATAATCTCCACTAATTTGTTCCAGCCACTCCATGCCGAAACTTGGCAGTCCGCGACGGTTTGGAGCAACAACGATATAGCCGTTGGCAGCCATAAGCTGAAGATTCCAGCGGTACGACCAGAATTGGCTTACGGTTGATTGTGGTCCACCTTCGCAGAAAAGCAGGGTAGGATATTTCTTGTTTTTATCGAAATGCGGAGGATATACTACCCAGGTAAGCATTTGTTTCTTATCGGTGGTTGTTACCCAGCGTTCTTCTACGTTGCCCATTTCCAGTTTGGCAAGGATGTCTTTGTTCTCAAACGAGAGCTCTGTTTCTTTGCCGGTTTTTGGTTCAATACTGTATATCTCATCGGGTTTACTCATAGAGTGTTTTACACCTATTAGTTTGTCTTTTGCCTCGGCAACAAATCCGTAGTCGTGCACACCTTTTGTGATTTGTGAAATCTTTTTGTCAGCTATATCTGCACGGTATATTTCAGTTACTGCATGCCAGCAGCTAACGAAGTAAATTGATTTGCTGTCCGAAGTCCATGTCAATCCGGTTGAGTTTTGGTCGAAAGTGGCTGAAAGGTCAGTCTTTTCTCCGGTTTCGATATTCATAATAAATAATCGATTTTTGTCAGCTTCGTAACCATCACGTTCCATACTTTCCCATGCCAACCATTTGCCATCAGGCGAGAATGTAGGATTTTGGTCATAGCCCATCATGCCTTCAGTCTTGTTTTCGGTCTTTTTTGTTTCGATGTTGTAGAAATAAATATCCGAATTGGTAGATAGTGCATATGCTTTACCTGTTTTCTTACGGCAGGTATAAGCTACTGTTTTTCCATCGGGACTCCAGGCTAATTGCTCAATACCACCAAATGGTTTCATTGGGCTTTCAAATGGTTCGCCTTTTAGGATGTCTGTTTCATTTTCAATTTTTGAACCGGAGAAATTGGCAACAAATGGGTGAGGGACGGTTTGAACCCATTCATCCCAGTGTTTGTACATTAAGTCTTTTACAATAATGCCACTTGCTTTTGGCAGGTCGGGATATTTATCCACAGTACGTTCACCGTATTTTACATCGGCAACAAAAAGCAGCTTCGCTTCATCGGGAGAAAATGAAAAATCATTGATTCCACCTTCACGCTCAGTTATTTGTTTTCGGTTTGTACCATCTGCTTTCATAATCCAAAGTTGCATTGATCCACTTTCGGAGGATAAGAATGCAATACGTTCACCATCTTTCATCCATTTGGCAGATGCTTCGCGCGTAGCTGTTTTTGTAATTTGTTTTTTGTCAGAACCATCAGCGTTCATTACAAATAACTCAGAGTTTCCCTTGTTTTCAGAAATGCTGTAATAAGAAACGCTGTAAAGCACCTTTGTTCCATCAGGCGAAACCTGTGCGCCGGCAACGCGTCCGAACGACCACAACACTTCGGGTGTCATAAGTCCGTTTTTTATCTCGGGGTTTTGTTTGCCGATAATCGACTTGTCATCTTTGGGACTGCAGGAAGCAGCTACAACGGCTATCGCCATAATGCTTGTTTTTAGAATGTTATTCATATTGTGTGTGTCTGAGGTCATAAGTCTATGGGCTTTTACTTTCACAGATGCTTATGATATTGTTTTAGTGTTACAAAAGTACATTTTTTGAATGAATATTCAGTAATTTCAAATTTAGCTGAATATTATTTTTTGTTTTATCTAAACAATAAGAAAAAAAATCCGTTTAGAATGACATAAAATAAAATGTTATGAATGATAATTTTGCACACAGGGCTGCTGAATGGGATAGTCCTGAGAAAACTAAAATGACTGAAATTTTTGTAGCTGAGATGTTGCAGCAGGTTGAATTGCAGAAAAGTTGGAAAGCCCTTGAATTGGGTGCCGGGACCGGATTAGTAGGTATGCAGGTATTGCCACGGTTAGGAAACCTTGTTTTTGAAGATACTTCTGCTGCCATGTTAGATGTCCTTAAAGAAAAACTGAATGATAATAGTCCAGTAGAAATTGTACATGGTGAGGTCTACGATTATAAAAAGTCGGATATTGATTTGGTATTTTCGTGTATGGCCTTTCATCACGTGCCGGATATTGAACGGACGATACATCATTTAGCTTCCATAACTAATCCCGACGGCCTCGTAGTTATTGGTGATTTGTTGACTGAAGATGGCTCGTTTCATCGTTTTGAACCAATTCCACATAAAGGGTTCGATTTGGATATTTTGACCGGGCAATTTGAAAATGCCGGGTTTGAAATCTTAGTTGCTCAACCTTATCATACCCTGCGTCGCGAGCGGGTTGAGGGAATTGTAACAGTGTATACACAGTTTATTTTAGTCGCTCAAAAGAAAAGTATTTAATTTTCTGATTATATAAGGCTCTGTTTTTACACCCCATTCTGACTTTATAATAAAAGTTCGAATGGGGTGTTTTCTTTCATTGTGTTTACTGATATATATTTTTTTGAAGTTTGATAGATTGAAATGTATTCAAATGTTATAATAATATGTAGATATAAGTTTATATATGTAAAAATAAATCAAATACAACAATTAGTGAACCGAATAGGTTAAATTACATATGTAATCTAAGGCCATAATTTACTAAAATTTACATTAAATGCAAAATTAACATGTTAAATAATGTGAATTAAGTGCTAAGCATTAAATAATCGTGTAAATTTGCATCGATATGAAAAGAACGACAATTTGGTTATTGATAATATTCATGCTTTTGACATTTGTAGGACTCATCGTCTTACAGGCAAGATATGTCCGTGTGAATGCCGAAATGATAGAAAGTCAGTTTAATGATAATGTTCAGCGGAGCTTATTTCAAACTGTTAGTTTGGTTGAAGAAAATGAAGCACTGGAATATTTGGGTCAAACCCTCGAAGGGAATGATTACAGGAATAATAGTAACAGATTGCTGACATTGGATGCTCAGAATGTGAAGCTGAAAAAGAATATCGACAGCATGGCTAACAATCCAAAGTTGACCTCGGAACAATTGAACCGTCCGGGTATACGGTTGTCGACAGGCCATGGCAAAGCAACGATAGAGGAAACATCCCGTTATCTGCAGCTGAAATTTCAACAAAACTTCTCGCGTTCGAAAACAATACTTGATCAGGCTGTATTTCGTTGGATGAAAGAGACGGAGGATAAAGAAATCAGTGAGCGTGTCAACTTTGATGAACTGGATGGAATTTTGGATAAAGTGCTTGTGAATAATGGGGTTAAATTGCCTTTTTATTATTCGATCGTCGACAAGGAAGGGAAAGTGATTTACAATTGCCACAAAAGCATCCATCAGGATGATGATCCGAGTGATAATAATGTATATACTCAAAAGTTCTTCCCGTTAGAGGATTCAAACCGGGCTGCTTATTTGCAGGTAGTTTTTCCAACAAAGCAAAACTATATTTTAAGTTCGATGAACTTGTTGTTGCCGTCAATAGCACTTTTGATACTTATTTTCATTGTATTTGTAGTCGCGCTGATTATTATTTTCAGACAAAAGCAACTTAACAACATGAAGAATGATTTTGTAAACAACATGACTCATGAGTTGAAAACACCGATATCGACTATCTCGTTGGCTTCGCAAATGCTGCAGGATCCGGGAGTAGGAAAAACACCTGAAATACTGAAACACATATCAAATGTGATTCGCGACGAAACTAAACGCTTGAGTCTGCAGGTTGAAAAAGTGCTTCAGATGGCTGTTTTTGAGAAAGATAAATCGATGCTTAAACTGAATGAAATTAAAATAAATTCACTCGTTGCAGATATAATAAGTAATTTTTCGTTGAAAGTGACAAGTAAAGGAGGCAAGATTACCTCTAACCTTAAAGCACTGAATGATGTGGCACTGGTAGATGAAGTGCATTTTACCAACGTCATTTTCAATCTAATGGATAATGCACTTAAATACAGTGGCGAGAAACCGTTGTTGCTTACTATTGAGACTTGGAATGATAAAGATAACCTGCTCATTAGTATTGAAGATAACGGCATCGGAATAAGTAAAGATGATCTGAAAAGGGTTTTTGAGAAATTTTACCGCGTATCTACCGGAAATGTCCACAACGTTAAAGGTTTTGGATTAGGTTTAGCTTACGTGAAAAAGATTGTTTCAGAACACAAAGGATTTATCAAAGTAGAAAGTGAATTAAATATCGGAACTAAATTTATTATTACAATACCAACATTAAAAAATTACAATTATGACTGACGAAAAAGTAAAAATCCTGTTGTGCGAAGATGACGAAAATCTTGGCATGCTTCTTAGAGAGTATTTGCAGACAAAGGGTTATGACGCAGATTTGCAACCCGATGGGGAGGCCGGTTACAGGGCTTTTTCAAAAAACAAATATGACATGTGTGTGTTTGACGTAATGATGCCTAAAAAAGACGGATTTGCCTTGGCAGCTGATGTTCGTGCATTGAATGCTGATGTGCCTATTATTTTCCTTACAGCAAAATCAATGAAGGAAGATATCCTGCAAGGTTTCAAATTGGGTGCCGACGATTATTTATCTAAACCATTCAGCATGGAAGAATTATTGTATCGTATCGAATCCATTTTGCGTCGTGTGAAAGGTAAACGTGCTAAAGACGTTGTAACATACCAAATCGGTGCATTCGTTTTCGATGCTCAAAAACAAATGTTGATTTACGAAGGTGAATCAAAAAAACTGACTACCAAAGAATCGGAATTGCTGAACCTGCTTGCAGCTAATGCTAACAGCATTTTAGAACGTAACTTTGCATTGAAAACAATTTGGGTAGACGATAACTACTTCAATGCCCGTAGTATGGACGTATACATCACAAAACTGCGTAAGTTATTGAAAGAAGATCAAAATGTAGCAATTATCAATATTCATGGTAAAGGCTATAAACTGATTACTCCACAGGTAAAAGAAGACTAATCAGTTGGCAGTATAATGTTGTCAGTTGACAGTAATAAAAAGAAAAACCGCTCTATTATGGGCGGTTTTTTCGTTTCTGAATGTCTAGAATCTTTTTTCGAGTTCATCCTGCGTGAAGGTTGTTACAATCTTCTTTCCATCGGGGGTAAAGTTGTAATTGGCACAGCCAAAGAGTCGATCAATCAGGTCGCTCATTTCTTCGCTCGAAAGTCGTTGGCCGGCTTTGAGTGATGATGATTCTGCCAAAGTCAGCGAAATGGATTCATGCAGGCTGGCAGTTGGGTCCTGAGCCGTTGTTTTGGCTTTGTCTAGCATGTCCAATAGTAAATCGATCACACTCGATTTTCCGATTTGTGCCGGAATACCTTTTACCCGATACGAATTATTTCCGGCAGGGTCAAAATCAAATCCAACACGTTGTAGGTCGGGTAATATCTGCTCGAAAAACAAATCATCATCGGCACTAAGCTCCAGTACTTCGGGGAAAAGCATCTGTTGTGTTATGCCCTGTGATTTCTCAATTTGTGTCATAAAGAAATCAAACAAAATGCGGGTATGAGCTCGTTGTTGGTCGATCATCAATAAGCCCGATTTTATACCCGTCAGGATATAGCGGTTTTTATATTGGAAATTATCGGTACGTGAATCCGATTGTTCAATTGTCTGCTGCTGTTCAGATTGTGTGATAATAGCCGAAACAGGTAAATCAATGTCCGATTCCCATTCGCTGGAAGAAGCAATGGGTTCGTCTTTTTTCTCAAATCCACCATAGAGATCTTCCCAATCAAGAATAGGACGTTTATAGCCCGTACTAAAGGGGTTGTAGTTTGGATTGAAATTAGTTTGTGGCGGCCTTACATTTTCAACCGGCATTCCAATTGGCATATCCACAGCACCTTCCTGATCGAAATCAATTGACGGAACAATGTTGAATTTCCCTAACGCTTCTTTGATGGCAGCCGAAAGGATTGACCAGATAGCCTGTTCATTTTCAAACTTGATTTCCGTTTTTGTCGGGTGAATGTTGATATCGATTGTTTGCGGGTCAACCTCAAAATAGATAAAGTAATTCGGACTTTCCGAAGCCTGAATCATTTGATTGTAGGCAAGCAATACGGCTTTGTGGAAGTATGGATGACGCATATAACGCCCATTGACAAAGAAATACTGATTGGACGATTTCTGAGCATATTCGGGTTTTCCTACATAGCCATGTATGCTCACCATATTGGTGTTAGTTTCAATAGTCAACAATTGTTGTTGCCAGCGTTTCTTGGCATTTTTACCGAATATACTTTCAATACGGATTTTATTGTTTGATGTCGGGAGATTAAAAATTTCCTCATCATTATCGAACACCGAAAAGGACACTGAGGAATTTACTAGCGCAATCCGATAAAATTCATTCAGAATATGGCTTTTTTCTACATTATCGCTTTTCAAAAAACGGCGACGTGCCGGTACATTGAAAAATAAATTCTTGACCTGAAACGATGTTCCTGAATCGCACTGAACCGCTTCTTGTTTGAATACTCGCGTACCGGCCACATCAATCAACACGCCTAATTCATCATCCGCACGTTTTGTTTTTAGCTCAATCTGAGCAACAGCAGCAATAGAAGCCAGTGCTTCGCCACGAAAACCCATCGTACGCAGTGCAAATAAATCGTCGGCATTTTGTATTTTCGATGTGGCGTGACGCTCAAATGCCATGCGGGCATCCGTTTCGCTCATTCCTTTACCGTTATCAACTACCTGAATCAATGTGCGTCCGGCATCTTTTATCACTATCTGAATAAAAGTTGCTCCGGCGTCAATCGAATTTTCAACAAGTTCTTTCAGCACCGATGCAGGTCGTTGAATCACCTCACCGGCTGCAATCTGATTGGCTACCGAATCGGGTAAAAGATGAATTATATCACTCATTCTATGAATTAAAAGTTGACAGTTGATAATTGAAAAATCAGAACATGCTCTAACTACAACTATCAACTGTCAACTGTAAATTGTCAACTAATTAATTAAATTTTCCGTCAAACTGAATATTGGCGTCATTTACGTATTGCCGTATGCGTTGCTCATCTTCTAATTTGCAAATAAGCAGTACGTTGTCGGACTCAGCTACAATATAACCATTCAAATCCTGGATAACTGCCAGTTTTTCCGAAGGAAGTACAACGATGTTGTTTTCACTTTCATAGAAGGCCGTTTTGCATTTAAGCGACACATTTTCATGTTCATCCTTTGGCGACATTTCGTAAAGCGATCCCCAGGTTCCCAAGTCAGTCCAGCCAAAATCGGAGCAAAGCACATGTACATTGGCTGCCTTTTCCATAATTCCATAATCAATAGAAATATTCGGACAGGTCTGGTACATTTGATCAATAAATTCCTGTTCTTTGTTAGTGTTAAAAAATTCCACTCCGGCAGTAAATTTGGATGATACTTCCGGTAAAAGTTCATCAAATGCCTTTACGATAGTTTGCAAATTCCAGAGGAAAATACCCGAGTTCCAGAAAAATTCACCTGTTTCAAAGAATATCTGTGCAAGTTCGGCATTTGGTTTTTCTGTAAATGTTTTTACGCGACGTAAATTGGTTTCACCATCATCAATCTGAATATAACCATAACCGGTTTCAGGACGACTAGGTTTGATACCCAATGTTAATAAGCAATCGTTGTTTTCAATAAATTCAAGCCCTGTTTTGAGTGTGTCCAAAAAATCAAGCTCTTTCATAATCAAATGATCCGAAGGAGCCACAATGATATTAGCCTTATCGGTCATGGCTTTGATGCGATTCACAGCATAGGCAATGCAGGGTGCTGTGTTTCTTCTGTTTGGTTCCAGCAAAACCTGATCGGCTTTTATTTCAGGTAGTTGCTCCAGAATCAAATCCTTATAAATAGTATTGGAAACAATTAATATGTTTTCTGCCGGAACAACATGGCGAAGTCTGTCAAAAGTAAGTTGCAGCAACGTGCGTCCTGTTCCAAAAAAATCGAGAAATTGTTTCGGACGGTCGTTTCTACTGAATGGCCAGAAGCGGCTTCCTACGCCACCTGCCATAATGATACAATAATTGTTTTCCATGAATGTGTGAAAGGTTAGAGTTTTTTAGCTCGTATGTTTGTAATAAAAAATCGTACTAAGATACTGCGATTTTCCGAAGAAACCAAAAAATGAAAGGACAAAAACTTTGTGTTACACAACTTAAAGCAGCTTTTTATACAATTCCAATATTATAAGTGTATTACAGATTTAATATTTTTTCAGGACATATAAAAAACCCTGATTACTTTTTAGCAATCAGGGTTTTTCTATTTAGTAGGAATAATTTTTTATTCTTCAGTTACTTTTTCTTCAATGTCCAACACATTGCGGCGGGCATCAACTTTTTTGTCGTACTCATCGCGTGAGTACACTACAATTTTGTCGAAGTCGCGTTGACCTGTTCCAGCTGGAATCAAGTGACCGCAAATAACGTTTTCTTTCAAACCTTCCAGTCTGTCTACTTTTCCGTTGATAGCAGCGTCGTTCAATACTTTCGTAGTTTCCTGGAAAGAAGCAGCCGACATAAAGCTATTTGTTTGAAGAGCAGCACGGGTAATACCTTGTAAGATCTGGTTCGAAGTAGCAGCTATGGCGTCGCGTGTCTGAACAATCTTCATATCACGGCGTTTAAGCATACTATTTTCGTCACGAAGTTTACGTGGAGTAATAATCTGGCCTGGTTTCATTGTAACTGAGTCTCCAGAGTCTAAAATTACTTTTTTACCCCAGATACGATCGTTTTCTTCCCCGAACTCATGTTTGTCAACAATTTGTTTTTCAAGGAATCGTGTATCACCCTGTTCCAGAATTTCTACTTTACGCATCATTTGACGAACAATTACTTCGAAGTGTTTATCATTGATTTTTACACCTTGCAAACGGTAAACATCCTGAACTTCGTTTACAATATAATCCTGAACCGCTGTAGGTCCTTTGATTAATAAGATATCCGAAGGAGTAGTTGCACCATCCGAAAGTGGAGTTCCTGCACGTACAAAGTCATTTTCCTGTACCAGAATTTGTCTCGACAGTGGAATCATATATTTTTTGATCTCACCAGTTTTCGAAGTTACAGATAATTCGCGGTTACCACGTTTGATTTTTCCGAAGGTTACCTCGCCGTCTATTTCAGCTACTACAGCCGGATTCGATGGGTTACGGGCTTCGAATAATTCGGTTACACGTGGAAGACCACCCGTGATATCACCCGCTTTACCTACGGCACGTGGGATTTTTACCAACATCTGACCTGTTCTGATTTTGTCGCCATTATCAAGTACAAGGTGGGCACCTACCGGTAAGTTGTATGTACGAAGAATAGAACCATCTTTGGAAACAATGTGAGCACTTGGCACTTTTGTTTTGTCTTTCGACTCAATGATAATCTTTTCACGTAAACCGGTAGCATCATCTGTTTCAGTTTTGAAAGTAACACCTTCATCAACATCTTCAAACTCAATTTTACCTTCTGTTTCCGAAATAATTACTGCATTAAATGGATCCCAGTCACAAGCAACTGTGCCTTTAGTAGACAAATCGCCTTCTCTTACATAAAGTTTAGAACCGTAAGGAATATTCTGAGTAGTAAGAGCAATACCAGTATTTACATCCACGACACGCATTTCGGCCAAACGGCTTACAACTACCTGGTGAGCACCATTATCGTCAATTGCTTCTACCGTACGAAGTTCGTCGAATTCTAGACGACCATCATAACGTAAAACGATTTTTGATTCGGCTCCAACGTTCGAAGCAACCCCACCGACGTGGAATGTACGAAGTGTTAACTGTGTGCCCGGCTCACCGATTGACTGAGCAGCAATAACACCTACAGCTTCACCCTGGTGTACCATTTTGCCGGTAGCAAGGTTACGTCCGTAACATTTTGCACAAACACCTTTTTTCGATTCGCAGGTTAATACAGAGCGAATCTCAACACGTTCGATTGGTGAATCCTGAATTTTTTTAGCCAACGATTCTGTAATCTGTTCTCCTGAAGCTACGATTAATTCACCCGTAAGTGGATTTTGAATATCATGAACCGAAACACGACCTAGGATACGTTCGTAAAGTGAAGATACAACTTCTTCGTTGTTTTTCATTTCAGTGGCAATCAAACCACGCAATGTACCACAGTCTACCTCGTTGATAATCACATCTTGTGATACGTCAACCAAACGACGTGTCAAATATCCAGCATCCGCAGTTTTCAAAGCTGTATCCGCCAAACCTTTACGAGCACCGTGGGTTGAAATAAAGTATTCCAATACCGAAAGTCCTTCTTTAAAGTTCGAAAGAATTGGGTTTTCAATAATCTGACCGCCTTCAGCACC
>Ga0302215_10000824_pt1 | contig 22584 bp, 25 predicted proteins | sample II_Fen_N3_1_FD_194580 | JGI IMG/M metagenome (GOLD analysis project Ga0302215, IMG submission 194580) | Peat permafrost microbial communities from Stordalen Mire near Abisko, Sweden - II_Fen_N3_1 | ecosystem: Environmental > Terrestrial > Soil > Wetlands > Permafrost | place: Sweden: Abisko... | reverse complement strand
AGCAAAAAAATAAGGATAAAATGGTATTTTATCTAATTTAGTTGATTTAAAACCACTAGGATTACTAGAACCTGCATCATGTAACACTATTATGTGAAACACTGCTACTGCAGCTATTACAAATGGTAATAAGTAATGTAAGCTAAAAAATCTATTTAATGTTGCGTTATTTATACTAAAACCTCCCCATATCCAATATAGTATATCTTGTCCAAAAAAAGGCACTACAGTTACAAAATTAGTAATTACAGTAGCACCCCAATAACTCATTTGACCCCAAGGTAATACATAACCTATAAAAGCGGTAGCCATTAGTAATAAGTAGATAACTACTCCTGTAACCCATAAAAATTTACGTGGAGTTCTATATGATCCATAATAAATACCACGTAGCATATGTATATATACTACTAATAGGAACATAGAAGCTCCATTAGAATGAAGGTAACGCATTAGCCATCCATATTGAACATCACGCATAATGTGGTCAATACTAAGAAATGCTAAATTAATTTCAGGCGTGTAATGCATAGATAAGAAAAAGCCTGTTATAATTTGAATTGCTAAAAATACTCCTGATAAAATACCGAAATTCCATAAATAACTTAAATTATATGGAGTTGGGTAATGAATTAAAAAGCTATGTAAAGGATCATTAATATAATTTAATGATGGTGCATATTTATATTGTTGTCGTGTGATTCTCATAATTTTTTTGATTGTTTTTTATTTTTTTACTTAGAATTATAGAAGACCTAGAAGTAGTCAAATTAAACAAATAGATTATTATGGCTTACAACAAAAGGTTAACCACGTTTATATAATCTACGTTTTCTAATTTTTATAGTTTTTTTTTTTCTACGTTTATGTAAAAATTTACGTGCTAAATTAGCATTAATTCTATTTTCAAATACAGTTTCATGTAAATGTATCATTCTATTAAAGGATCTACTTTTTTTCATAGCAGAAGATAATAACTCTAACGCTAACTTTTTATAAAATGGTTTTTGCTGTGCTTTTGTGGAATTTTTTACACTAGGCTTAGCATAACCAATTATCCAGGCACATGCCATATATACTCTACGTCTTACAGGTATGTATTTAGGTAGTAGTTTTATGTTTTTACCCATTCTAAATGGCATAGTTTCCATGAAAGGCATTACATTAATAAGGCCATTAATTAGTATATGCATTGGTCTTTTGTGATATTTTGCTTTTATCCAATAAAGTGTTTTAAATATTAAATTTTCAGCTTTTGCTTTATTTCCATGTTCAATACAATGATTTATTAGTCTTTCTAATATAGAATTCTTAAATATTAAATGCCAATGTAAATTAAATTCTTTTACTATGGAACGTATATTAATTTTATTTAATATAGTTTTTCTATAATATACATTGTTAATAATGTATTTCTGATTATTTTGTGCTATATAGTAATAATGCCCTAAGTTAATATTATCTATTACTAGCTTATTTGCTTTTATAAAATACATTGTAGTTTTAAATTTAGAAATTATAGGTTTTTTTTCCTCAGTTGTAACATTACTAGCTATACTATACTTTCTTTTAATTACTTCTGTAGTAGCTGTTGTATTTTTTGCTTGTAGTTCTGCTTTTATTCTATCAATTTCTGGTTTTGATATATAATTTGATGTTCTAATTTTATGCGTGTTTCCTTGTATAACACTTCTTCTATTACTTTCATTCTTATAATATGCTCTACTTGGTTGTTGTTGTTTAATGCTAGACATATTAGTATGTGCATTTTGCGCAGAATTTATTATATTATTAGCTGTGTTTGTAACTTTTACTTCTTGCTGTATTACAGGGTTGTTTATTTTTTTTATATTGTTCGCGTTTTGTGTTCTATTAATATACATTGAACGTGGTCTATTATTGCTAGTATTAAATAATCCTGTATTTTGCATATTTATATTATTTTTAGTAATAGTGTTAATATTACGATTATATGTAGTGTTTACTATATTACTACTTACTATAGTATTTGTAGCGGTTGTAAATCCAAATCTATTGGTAAATTTGTTATTAAATTTGTTTTGTGATTTATTAAATCTAGATACATACGGTTTTTCAAGTTTCGATCTAAAAGCATAATTTTTTTGGTAACGTGGCTTGTAATTATTTTTATATTTATAATTTGTCTTATATGTATTTTTTTTTTTTAATTTTAATATTTTTGCTTCTTCTTTTGTATTTGTTTTTTCTATTTTTTCTTCTATTTTATTTAGGTTTTTTAAATACCCTATTCCAATTTCATTGTTAAATTCTTGTATATATTCAAGAAATGAGCGTTCCTCTACCTTTGCTTCTTCTATTTTCTTTTTATATGATGGGTAATTATTCAACATCTCATTAAATACTAAAGTATTTAGATGTTTTATATTTCCTTTATATTTAAAGTTTAATTTTAACATTTATTTATTACAGTGCTAGTTATACAATTAGATAATCTTCTTCTATGAATAACTACTAAGCTACTTATTAGTTATTCTGATTTATATATGCATAAACACTTGTAATTAGTTTACGTAATTTAGGTTTTCTTCTTAAACGTTTTAAGTGTTTAGCAATAATAGCATATGGAACTTTATTATTAATTCTTTTTAATAATATATATACATTTAGTAATACTTTAAGACGTCTATTATGTTTAAAAGTTTCTTGTCCTATCATAAGTAATAAAAGTATTTGTTGCACTAGCATATGGGATATCCCTACTGCGGGTAATTGTAGTAGGTTATTAATCTTCATTTGAATTTTATTTTTTTTTAAGTTACATCTGATAAATCTCCAGATATAAGATTTTTGAGTAGTATTTAAATTCATAAAACTTTTTATTTTTTTTAAATGTTTACGTATGTAATATAAAATTATTAAATTTTTTTTAGTAGCAAGTGCTACTTTGTTAGAAATCGTTAATTTTGTATAAAAATTACGTTTACTACGTAATTTACTAATATTAATATCTTTACGCCATTTCCAATTTTTATAAAAGTTATATGAAGGTTTTATTCTTTTATTTCTACGGTGTTTATATTTAAATTTATAAACATTCATTTTTCTTCGTATTCTTTTTGTTATTTTTGCTTTTTTCTTAAATAGCGTAAAGTTAGAATATCTAAAGCGTTTAAACATTGATTTATACTTATAAGAGTACATGCGCTTAAATTTTTTAGACATTTTTCTAAATTTAGGTTGCTCTTTAGGTAGTGGTTTTACTTTTAAGCGATTTGTTATTTTGTTAATAGCTTTAATAACTTTTGCATCTCTTGGTATATTTGTAGTATGATCAATATGCGCGAGCATACGTTGTGTATATAAATACATAAATGAATTATATTCTACATTAATAGATTTAAATCTATTGGATTCCAGTAGTACTGCAGCTGTTAATTCTTTAATTTTTTTAAGCGTTACTTCATTATTAAATTCTTTAGTAATAATAGTGTATATTGAATCTTGTAATGTAGTCATTAAATCTGTATATTTAATTCTGAAATAGTAAGGTATATATAGTGAAAGTAAATGTGAATATTTAATAGTGTCAATATTAAAAAATAAATATGCAGTATATTTATCTGCAATTTTATAATTTAACTTAGTATAATAAAAAGGTTGATTAATTGTTTTTATAGTTTTTTTTTTAGCAAGTGGTAAATTATAAATAAATTGATTAATCATGTTATTTTGTATTTGTTAGCTATAATTATAAAAAATTAAAATAAAAGTATATGTAATCTTGTTAAATTTAAGATTACAATTACATTAAAATAAATAGTAATGCACTTTGAAGCATTACGAATGCTAGTGCAAAAGGTAAAAATACTTTCCAGCCGAGTTTCATTAATTGGTCATATCTAAATCTAGGAAATGAGGCACGCACCCATACAAAGATAAATACATTTATCGAAAATTTTAATCCAAACCATATAATTCCTGGTATGTAACTGAAGCAGCTACAAGGTGCAAGCCAACCTCCAAAAAAAAATATAGCAGATAACATACTCATAAATAAAATGTTAGCGTATTCACCTAAAAAAAATAAAGCAAATGTAATTCCAGAGTATTCTACATTATACCCTGCTACTAATTCAGCTTCTGCCTCCGGTAAATCGAATGGAGCTCTATTAGTCTCTGCTAATGAACATATTACGAAAATTACCCATAATGGTAATAGCGGGAAAATAAACCACACATATTGTTGAAATAATATAATATCTCCTAAATTAAAGGAAGAAGACATTAAAATTACACTAATAAGTACAAAGCCTATACATATTTCATATGATATCATTTGCGCCGCTGATCTTAGTCCCCCTAAGAAAGCATATTTAGAGTTACTAGACCAACCAGCAAATAAAATACCATAGACAGATAATGATGAAATTGCAAATATATATAATAATGAGTATGGCAAATCAGCATATACCATTCCTTCACTGAATGGTACTACCATCCATAACATTATACTACAAAAAAATGTAAAAAGTGGAGAACATAAAAATAGTAGACCATTACTAGTGCTAGGTATAATAGTTTCTTTTAGTAGTAGCTTAACTCCATCCGCAAAAGGTTGTAATAATCCAAAGATACCAGCTACGTTTGGTCCACGTCTTCTTTGAATTCCTGCCATAATTTTTCTTTCTAGTAACGTTAGGTATGCAATAGCTACTAATAAGAATAAGAAGGTTGCAATATATAATAAAAGTTGTAATAATATAGTATATAACATAATTTTTTAATTAGTTTTTATGATAGAAATTCCATGGAGTTAAAGTATCAAAGATACGAAACTCTTGTATGGAGTGTATTGGATCATATGCAATACGTTGATAACGTTCATCGTAGCGTAGTTCAATAAACCCGCTGAGTGGGAAATCCTTTCTAAATGGATGACCTTGAAATCCATAATCTGTTAATATTCGTCTAAGATCTGGATGATTTTTAAAAGAAACACCATACATATCCCAGCATTCTCTTTCGTACCAATTAGCTGAAGGGTATGTTGAGGTAATACTATCTATAAAATGTAAATCATCTGTCCAAGTTTTTATAATTATTCTGTTGAAATAAGCGTAGGAAATAAATTGGTATATTATTTGAAATCTATATTTTTTATCAAGATAATCAGCACCAAATAGATCTACTAAACTTTTATATTGGTAGTTTATATGCAGGAATAATATAGCCATTATATTTGTAATATAATAGGAAGGTACTATTAATTGGTATTGTTTTAAATTATACGTATTAATATTTCCTATTATCGAAATGTATTTTAATTCAGTAGAATTAAGTATATATTTCGGAAATAATGCCTGCGTTACTAATAATAGATCTTGCTTAGAATTCATTAATTTAGTAATGCATTTACTTTTGCGGTCCGACAATTTGTAAAATTTAATATTTGTATCTCACTGTATATACATAGTATCTATTAGTCATGTATGGATAGTGTATGGAAAAAACACAACCTGCTTCTCTAAATGACATATTAAACTTCTATTAATTAGCGTTTTCGAATTAAGTATATATTACTTTATTAATGCCTCAACTTGATCCTACAATATTAACAAATCAAATTTTTTGGTTTTTTTTATTTTTTTTTATTTCTTATTTTATATTTATAAAATATATATTACCTATACTTAGTATTATTACTAAATTTTCAAAAAAAGAATTATTATATGTATTATCAAATTTACAAACTATTAATGATGAAATTATAACTCTTAATAAAGAGAAAAATTCTTTTTTATTTAAATATATTAATATATTAAGTTTAAATAAATATTTAATACGTTCTAGAAATTTAATTTTCCCTATACATAAATTTGAAATTACTAAATTCTTTATTTCCAAAATTTCAAAATAAGTAATAGTCATTATGCGTAACAGCACTAAAAATTCATTATTAATTGTATTAATTTCTAAGTATTTATTAATGATATCATTAATATTTTTATATCTTCCTTTATTTAAATATTTATGTGGTAATTTAGACATACTTAAAGTATCCGCTACAATTACTAATACTTTTGACTACTTATGTGAGTATACAATACTCACGCTAAACACTAATGTTGATTATTACATATATAAGGCTACTCTACCTTTTATTATTAATGCACAAAGCATTAATAATTATATTGATGCATTTGATAATACGTGCGAAAGAACAGCGTTATTTACTATAAAGCATAATGCTGCAATTTCAGCCGTAACTGTAGTAGAATTTAAAGATTCAACTTTAAAAGAAGTATTCTTTACTACATCTACTACTATAGATTCTTTAATTTTTTATCCTTTGCAGAAAAAAATATATACACCTTTTAATGAAACTTCTTTAGTTTTTTTTAGAATGGTTAATAATCAAACTATCGCAATAAATGGTATTACAACTTATACAGTATTCCCACTGGATGCATTACCTTTTATTAAAAAATTACAGTGTTTTTGCTTTGATGAATTGCGTCTACTTCCTAATGAAACTGTAGACTTACCAGTATTATTTTATATTGAGCCATTTATAAATCTCGACAATAAATTAACTTTCTGTTATACTTTTCTAGAGATTTCAAGTTAAATGGTATTATTTTAATTCTTTAATTATAGTTTCCACTTATTTATTACACATAATATGAAATATTTATTAATAATTTTCCTTTCCTTATATTTCAAAGAATTTTATGCATTATTAGTATTAAATTCTGAAATATCAATTAATCCTGATTTTTTAACATGGGCTATATCTCATTATGAAGGCTGGATTATAGTTATTTCTTTTATTATTGTACTTGCGTACATACAAGCACAATATAAAACAGAAATTACAGAATCTTCTAATGTTGTAATTTTTAATCTACTAAACACTTTAGTATTAAAAAAATTACTCTTAAGAAAACGTTATTTAGATCAATTATACTTTATACAATTTGCTAATATTTTATTTACAAAATTTCAATTAGAGTTAGGTATCAATCTTTCTATTTTAAGTAAAATTGTAAGTAATGAAATTAATTACACAATGTTACGTAAATTACAATTTTTTAATATATATACCTCTCGTAATTATATGGATAGAGTATATTTAATATAAAAATCTTTTAATTTTACAATTGTAGTATGAAAAATTCTAAGTTATTACATTTATTACAAACTTCTCCTTTTATTTTAATTATTTCTTTTAATATATCTTTAAATGCAAAATTAGAATTAGAAAATACTCTTTCTAAATTTAATTTTACTTTAAATTTTATAAGTAGTAAGCAATTATATAGTATTAGTAAAAATTACAAACAATTTGAATCTTTTGCTGGACTTGCAAATGGTACTTTATATTTTATTACGCAAAAGAATAATAATAGCTTGTTAAATTCAAAAAATAAATATCAATCATTATTTGGGTTGTTAAATGCGTATTCTCCTATTATTTATGGAGTTAGATGGAATTCATTACTATATACTGCCTCTGAAGCGCAGTTATTATTATCACATGCAAAAAATACAATAATACCATATAATTTAGTACTACAATACTACTTAATATACTATACCTATCTCTGCATGTGTTATATTCTAATTAATAATAATTATAGTAAGCATTCTAATATATATAACGAAGAAACATATGTCTACTATTAACCAATTAATAAAGCGAAGCCCACGAATAGTAAAAAAAGCAAAATGTACAGTATCAGCACTACAAAAATGCCCACAAAAGAAAGGAGTAGTTACTCGCGTTACTGAATACTCCCCAAAAAAACCTAATTCTGCTAGACGTAAAGTTGCAAAAGTTCGTTTAAGTACAGGACGTACTATTACTTGTCATATACCAGGAGAAGGTCATAACTTACAAGAGCATTCTATAGTACTTATTAGAGGTGGCCGTTGTCAAGATGTTCCTGGTATTAGATACAAACCAATAAGAGGTAAATATGATTTAAGTAGTGTTTCTACTCGTTTACGTGGCCGTTCTAAATATGGAACTAAAAAAACTACATAAACTATAATAATAATACGAATTATTATATTTTTAATTGTATGCTAAATTTTATAATAACAATACTTAATTTATGTCATTTAATATTAATATAAATAACAAATTAATAACAACAACAAAAGAAACTACTATTTTACAATTTTTAGAAAATTCAGGCATATATATACCACGTTTTTGTTACCATAAACAGTTAAGTATTGCAGGTAATTGTAGAATGTGTTTAGTAGAAGTTGCAAAATCCGCAAAACCTATAATTTCCTGTGGTGTTGGTATTTTAGATTCCATGTCTATTTACACAGATTCTCAGTTAGTAAAAAAAGCACGTGAAGGTGTCTTAGAATTTCTATTAATTAATCACCCTTTAGATTGCCCAATATGTGATCAAGGAGGTGAATGTGACTTACAAGATCAATCTTTAATTTACGGTAGTGATAGAGGCCGTTTCACCGAGTATAAACGCTCTGTAGTAGATAAAAATTTTGGACCTTTAGTTAAAACAGTTATGACTCGTTGTATTCATTGTACTAGATGTGTAAGGTATGCAAATGAAATTGCTGGTTACGAATTTATTGGTACTATGGGAAGAGGTGTTTCTACTGAAGTATCCACATATATAACTAAATCTTTTAATTCTGAAATATCAGGTAATGTTATTGATCTATGCCCTGTAGGTGCATTAACTTCTAAACCATATGCCTTTGTAGCGAGACCTTGGGAATTACAATCTATAGAATCTATTGATATACTAGATTCTTTAGGATCTAGTATTAGAGTTGATATTCGAGGACGTGAAGTAGTTAGAATATTACCAAGAACTAATCATGCTATAAATGATGAATGGATTTCAGACAATGTTCGTTTTTCATATGATGCTTTAAAAATACAAAGATTAAGCTATTATTTTAAATTACACAAAGAATGGGGGCTAAAATATAGAAAATTAACTACAGTTAAAGATAGTATTATATGGTCTTTTATTCGTAATTTATGCATTTTAAATAAATTAGAAAATACAAAACCTATTACTACTTCTTTATTTTTAGGAGAGTATTTACATAATTCAATGCTTATTACTATAAAAAATTATAGTAATAGTTTACCTATAAAAATAAAAGAACTCTCTAGCTGTGTACGTGACTTTAGAAACTCTTTTATTTTTTCTTTTAATACAAATGAAATTGAAAATATGGATTTTATTTATATTGACAATGTACCTGTGCGTGGTATTTCTCCTGTGTTTAATATTTTTTTAAAGAAATGGACTAGAAAACATAAAAAACCAGTATATTACACAGGTGCACGTGTATTTTTCAATTACCCTAGTATACATATTGGCACTTCATTATTTAATAGCATGCATTTTATTAAAGGTAGACATTTATGCTCATATATATTACATAATATAAGCAAACCTTGCTTTATTACTTCAGCAACATCATACAAATTCAACACATTACTTAACGCTTGTAAGGTATCATATACACCACTAAATATCAATAGCTCTGATATTTGTTTATCAGAATTAAATATTGTTTCTAGCTATAATAATACAATTAATAACTATGCGCATAATAGCAAAAATATTCAAGTATATTTAAATACTGCTAGTATTAACGAAACTATATATACTTTAAAAGTAACTAACGTTTTTAATATATACCCTAATTTTAGTATATATATAGGGCATCATGCTATTAGCAATATTGTTAATGCTTCAATAGCGCTTCCTTCTACTGCTATATATGAAGATAATGGTTACTACATTAACGCAAATGGTTTAATACAATTAAGTAAGCAAGCAATATATACTACACAAAATAATATTACATATTTACTAAATAAGCTTTTCACTATTGTATATTCCGAATATATAATACCCAAATATTCTATTGCCTTCAATTATTTACTTAATACAGGTAAACTCTCATGCAGTTACCTATTACCATATATAGCTTCTATTTCAATGCAGAATTATGTAAATAGTTATTCTAACTCAGACTCTATATTTATTAAATATTCAAGTAATATCCAACAATCTGTAGCTGATAAAACAATTCAATATTTCTAAAACCTTTTTTATATTTTAATTCTTTAATTATAGTAATTATTAGTATTTTTTAAATGATTACTAGCCGTGTGGTAAAACTTCAGATACAAGCTGGAAAAGCTACTTCAGGACCTCCGCTTGGTCCTGTATTAGGTCAATTTAAAATTCCTATGATGGAATTTTGTAAAGATTTTAATGAAAAAACACAACATTTTAATAGTACTTTAATGCTAACAACTATTTTAATATTATACGAGGACAATACATATAGTTATATTGTAAAAATTCCAAAAGTATCAAACATAGTAAAGCAATTAGTAAATTTAGAATTACTAAATGGAACACCAGGTTCTTTTATTATAGATAATACTGATATTAGTAAGGAAAAATTGCATAGCTCTTTTAGTATATTATCCCCACAAATAGTATACGAAGTTGTGCTATTATATAAAGAAATTACTTTATCTGTTATTTCAGTTAGATCTTTGTATAGAACATTTTTAGCATCTTTAAAATCAATGGGAGTTTTTGTATTCACTAAAAAGAATTAGTACAAAAATATTTATATATACTTCTTTATATAATAAACATTTAAGTGTGATATAAAAATAATAAAAATAATAAAAATAATAAAAATAATATGAGCGGATTTCGTAAACTACATAAAAAATTAAAATCATACAGCAAATTTCAACAATTAACTAAATCTATTCAAATGGTAGCATTATCCAAATTACGTTTTGTACAAAATAAAGTTAATGTAAGACGTACTGCATTAACTTATATTAAACGTTTATTTGAGCATCGTAATTTAGTTTATACTAATATGTTATTAGTACCAATTACATCAGATCGTAGTAGTTGTGGTCCTATTAATGATATTATCACTAATCATGCTAAAAACATAGTATTTGATTTAAAAAATAGAAAAAAACATACTAAAGTATTTTTGATTGGAAGAAAAGGTAAATTCACATTACGTAAACAATGCCTTAATGAATTAGTAAAAAATGTTTATAACTTGAATAAAGAGCCATTATCTTTACTAGTGGCTACAATAGTGTTAGAAAAAATGGAAAAATATGAATTTGATAAATGTATGATATTATTTCATAGATTTCATAGTGTAATGAATCAAAAACCAACACAATATACAATACTATCATATAACTCTTTCTTAGCTAATATATTATTACAAACTTCTACAAATGATATAGATAAAAATAAAACAGAGATCAATTCTTTATTTTTTTTTTCTTTATTACTTGAAAAAGGTTTAAAAGATGAATTTTTCTTTAACGATCTACATCAGTTTAGCTTTAGTGTTATTTTACTAGATGCATTAGAAGAAAATGAACTTAGTGAATTAGGGGCTAGAGCATGTGCAATGGAAAATGCTTCTCAAAACGCTAAAAAATTAATATCTGCATTAGAACTTCAATACAACAAAGCTCGTCAAGCTAATATTACTAATGAATTAATTGAAATTGTATCTTGTGTGGAAAGCTTAAGCTCTTAATATATATATCACTGGAACTATGTCTTCAAATTTAATAATTTTAAACGCTACAATACATTATAACTAAGTACTTTATGACAATTAATAACAACAATAATTATTTACATTTTTTATCCTCTTTAGGCTTACATATTGGGCATCACGTATCATTAGGCTCCATTGATGTATACATGTATCAATATCTTGCAGGCTCTAGAAATTCTTTTTTTATATTTAATATACCTACTTCTATTTTTTTACTTAAAAGAGCATTATTATTTATTGAGAAGCTAGCTTCTTTAAATCCATATAATACAATTTGTTTTTCACATTCACAAGTTAAAGATTCGGATATTATCGTTTCTTTATTAAGTAATGTACAAAAAAATACACAACAGCCTATAATTGTATCTAAGTGGATTAATGGTATATTTACAAATTGGAATCAAATAGTGTTTAATATGGTAAAACCATTATTTGCACGACGTAAAGAGCGTTTTGAATATGGTTTTCAAATAATATTAGCAAAAATGATTTTCATATTGATGAAGCGTGCTTTGCGAATGGACGAGCTTGAATTTTATAAAAATTATAACCTAATGTCTCGTTTTTGGAAATTTTTATTATTATTCCAATTTTTTTTACATTTAAAAAAACTACCTTCTTCTTTTTTTTATATAAATAACCAAAGCTCAAATTACCCAATTCTTGAATGTAATGTAACAAACATGCCAGTTATTTCAATATTAGATTCAATTTCTACTACGAAAGGTATATCTTATCCTATTCCTGGTAATAGTGAAAGCATTTTAATTGTAGCTTTAACATTAAATTTAATTACTAATTCATATTTACGTGGTAAATACACTTTTTACATGACCCATAGCTTATTAGATATATAAAATAAATACTGAAAAATATGATTCAGTCTACGGTGTTTTAAATATATATATATACATACATTATGAAAAATAACTCTTCTTTATTTAATTTTTTAGAAAATGGTTCATTCCAACAACCAAATTCACCTGTAATGGAAGGTATCGTATCATTATACAATGATATAATGGCAATATTAACTCCATTATTTATTTTTGTGTTTGTGTTAATATGTGCAACTATCTATTACTTTCATCACTCAAAACATAAAGCATCTTTTTACCTAAACACAAAAACTATGCATGTTTTAGAAAATATATATGTAATCATACCAACTATAATATTACTTTCTATTTTATTGCCTACTTTAGGATTCTTATATGGTGTTCAAAATTTACAAGATGCAAATACTGCAGTGCACATTGAAATCATAGGTAGTCAATGGTTTTGGAGCTATCAATATGTAAATTTATACTCATTATCACATTCCATGATGGATTTATTTGATTTATATCAAAAAAAAGTATTAATTGAGTTTGATTCTTTTTTAGTTAAAGAATCTTCATTAACTCAAGGTGAGTTTAGATTATTAGAAGTAGATCATAGAGTACTTGTACCAATATTAACATATGTGCGCTTTTATGTAACTGCTGCAGATGTAATACATTCATGGGCAATACCTGCATTAGGCATTAAAATGGATGCAGTTCCAGGCCGTATTAACGAATTTGTTACTTACGTAAATCAACCAGGTATTTACTACGGACAATGCTCTGAAATATGTGGAGTTAATCATGGATTCATGCCAATAGCTGTAGAAGCATTAAACCCTTATGAATTCTGGTCATGGGCATTAAGCATGCAATCTTTCTCTTTTCATGACAAATTTATTAAATTACTAAATAGTTAATAGCTATAATAGTATTAATATCTTCTTTCTTACAATTATATCCTTAGAAAATAATGTAATTATATAGATTGGATTACTTCCAATTACTAAGGGACAAATATAAAATAAAAAACTAAATAATAATGCAAAACACCCTAAGAAATATATACATATTCAAAAAATATTTAAATTATTTAAACACTACACCTAGTAGTTTAATTTTAAAATCATTTGATCCTGCAGCACTACAGACGTCTGTTGAATTGCTACAAAACTTGGATAACTTGCATTTAAAATTATTAAAACAAATACAATCTAACATTCAATTGTATGTTACACAACATATAGAAGCTTTATATAGCACAGTTAATACTAATAATAGTAATAGCACTAATTATATTAATATACTTACTTTTATACTAAAAAATCCTTTAATTAATGCTGCGTATCTTAATAAGTACATTGATGGTAATACTGCATTAAATATAATAAAATTATTATCTATTAATTTTATTTTATCTTCTATTATAAAAACAGCTAAAACTATAAAATTTGCTAGATTACCAATTAGTATTAGTAGATATACAGTATTACGCTCTCCGCATGTAGATAAGAAAGCTAGAGAACAATTTGAATTACGTAAATTTAAAGCAATTGCTTCTGTATCTTATTATCAAACATTAAATATACATTCTTTTATTAATATGCAATTGCCTTCAGGTATAGGGTATTTATATAAACACTCTTTAAAACGTTTTTAAGTAATAAGCATTATGAAACTTTTTAAACCTACTACATCATCATTAAGACATTTAAGCTTAATAGATAAATCTTTCTTATGGAAGCATTCAAGTTTCAAGCCTTTAGTTGGTACAAAACTAAAACATTCAGGAGGCCGTAATAATACAGGACATATAACAGTATTTCAACACGGAGGAGGTTCTTTTTCTAAATTGCGCATAATTGATTACAAACGCACTATATATAATATACCAGCTACGGTAGTATGTATTGAATATGACCCAAATAGAAGTTCTTTCATAGCACTTATATATTATATTAATGGGGTATATTCATATATATTAGCGCCAGCGAATATAAATACAGGACAAGTATTAAACACTGGTATATTTTCAGAAGTTACTTTTTATTTACAAGTAGGTAACTGTACGTACTTAAAGTACATACCACTTGGTACGATAATACATAATATTGAATTAGTACCATCCCAAGGAGGTAGATTAATAAGAGCTGCAGGTACTTCAGCACAAATACTAAAAAAATATAAAAATAATTTAGTTCTTATAAAACTTAAATCAGGAATTAAAAAATTAATACCATCTAATTGTAAAGCTACTATAGGAGCTATCTCTAATGCAGATTATAGATTTATTAATTATGGTAAAGCCGGTAGAATACGTTGGTTAGGTATTAAACCGCACGTTCGTGCATATGCAATGAATCCTGTAGATCATCCTATGGGAGGAAGAACACATGGAGGTAAGCAATTAGTAACACCTTGGGGTTTAATTACTAAAGGTCGTTCTACTAGACATAAAGCACTTCCAATAATAAAAGATTAATTATTAATATATTATGCGTTCATACTGGAAAGGCCCTTACTTTAATACAAATCTAATAAACTCTATTTTTGCTAAACGTGCTAAACATCTTAAGCAAAGTAAGCAATTAACATTTTATACCCGTGATCGTAGTAGTACTATACTAGAAGCTTTAAATAATAATATAGTGGCATTATATAATGGAAAAAAATATTTTCACATAAAAATGCGCCCTGAGTATGTTGGATATAAATTAGGAGAACTAGTATATACAAAAAAAACAGCTGTATTTAAGAAAAAACGAAATAAAAAAAAGAAGAATTTTAAAAAATAAAAAAATCATATGGGACACCAAGCTAACTTAAATACTATAAGAATAGGACATACACATCCTTGGAAATCTGAATGGTTTGGTGATGTTAATTATAAACAGCTAATATCACAAGAATATAGAATGCGCGAGTATATCTCTAATATTTTTTTTAATTTTAAACTTCCAGTATCTGATTTTACTATTAAACGTTACCACACACAACTTATTACAATAGACCTTGATTTATATTTCCCTGCAGATATTAAAGAAAAATTTTACGTGTTTCAAAATAAAGAAGCTGAAATATATGATTGTATAGACTCTATACTATACTTTTTAAAAAATGAACTATATTCTTTAAACATAAATATAGCGCAAAACATAAAAATTACAATAGCTGCACACGTTCAATTACGAACATTATACCAACATTTGGTGCTTTCCTTTAATAGAAATTATAAAATGTTTAATATTAAGTATTTAATATATTATAGCACGTTTATATATAGCATGTTATATAAGCAACTTAATATGTATACTAGTCATAAAATAATTAATCCTTTCTTCTCAATCATTTCTAATTTTATAACTAATATATATCTTTCAAAAACTACACAGTATTTAGAATATAATATACAACAAACTAAGTTTAATAGCAGTAGCACTTTAAAAACTCCTAAGCAAATAATATTATTAACTTTTAGTCTAAAACTTATATTAATTATATCACTGTATAATAAATATACTAAACATATTAGTATTGTTAACCTAAAAAAAGTTATGCCGTTATTACACTATTTTGTAAATATTTTAAAAATCACATATAGTTTATATTTAAGACAAACATCTATTTTTTTAACACAATACCTTATACAAAACATAAATATAATAAGCAGTAACTATATAGAACGCTTTTATGATTATGAAAATATATACACTGATATTAAAACAAATTTCTTAATTAGAAACATTAATAATATATATAAACATAGTATTGGGTTATTTTTGCAAAAACATAATATAACAAATAAAGTTACTAATGTACTTTGCTATATACTAACTAGTATAAGTAAGCTAGAGCTATATACTTTTATGCCGTATTTGCAAAATAATACTAATATATTAATGCATTTATTAACTAGGGTTAATAATTTAATTATTACTATTATTAAATTAGGAGTATCCTCTAATATTTGCATACTATTATTAAATGTGCTAACCTCAATACAAAACTGTACAAAAAAACTAGAAAACATTACTAATTTTATATTACCTAAAGTTAATACAAAAAGCAGCAGTGCATTGACCGTTGTATCTATAGATACTTGGCAGCATGTACTATCTATTTTAAATATAAAATGGTCTATACATAAATTTGAAAACATAGATGACTATTTTTTCAGAAATGTAGTATTTAAACAAATTAATTATAGTATAGAGCACGCACTTTCTTTATTTTTACAAACAAAATGCATATTACTTCCTAATATATACATTAAAGATAATGTACCTTTAAATAGCCCAAAAATGATAGCACAATACGTTTCATACGAGATAGAAAAAGGGTCTCCTGTATCTGAAATATATAGAGATTTAAAATCTATATATTCTAGCGATTTATATAAAAGAAATGATTTTTTTAAACGAATACATAAATTCAAATTAATTGAGCTTTTTAATCCTATTCTATTTAGTACACTAAAACATAAGATAAGTGAATTAACTCCCTTATCTGTAAATCATTTAGAACGCGTATCTATTACAAATTTAAACGTTCTAAAACTCTTTAATTATATTAATACATATAGAAAAAATAATAGAGCACTCATTATTAATAAATATAAGCAGTATATTAATGATAAACTATTACTAATATCATTATATCAACAGTATAAACATCGTATAGGAGTTACATTTTTCAAAATACGTAGTATACTTAAATTACAAAATATGTACAACACTATATATCTTTATATGCAAGAAGAACTAAACTACTTCAAAGAGCGTGCTCCTGTATTGTATCTAAAAAAATATCCAATAGAAGGTATTAGAATCTCTGCAAGTGGTACATTTAAGAGAGGTACTGAGGCAGTTGTAAAATGGTATATAGAAGGTAAAATGCCAAAACAAACAGTTGATATGGATGTTGAGCAATACATAAACCATGCATTCACTCGTAACGGTGTTATTGGTATTAAAGTTTCTTTTTTTTTCAATAGTAATAGATTTAAAGATGAGATAGAGTTAAAAAGTGAAGAATTTTTAGATCATTTTCATATTAACTTATCAAAGCATACCACAGTTACTAACAAAGAAAAAAATTTAAAAAAAGTTGATATCTTTAATGACCCAACAGTTCAGTATAAATCAGCTAAAAAAATCACTAAACCTAAGGTATTTAAATATTATCCAAAACGCTATAACCAAAAGCAAAATAATAAGAAAAAATATAACAACTCTAACTATACTACATATAAACAAAATAATTATAAACGATATAATGCTAATTTTGCAAAAAAAAAATCAATAAATAAAAACAATGTCAAATAAAAAACCATACGCATTGCATAAAAAATGTATATATAAACATGGATATACGTACAATAAAAATACATTATTGTATGGAAGTTATGGATTTATGGCTATTGAAGAAGGTCTATTAAAAACAAATCAAATAGAAGCAACGCGAATAGCTATGAATAAACATATTAAAAAAATGGGTATTTTATGGATAAGAGTGAAACCATATTTACCACTGTCAAAAAAACCACTTGAAGTACGTATGGGTAAAGGTAAAGGACCTTTTAATGAATGGATTTATTACGTCCAACGTAATGAAATTATTTTTGAAATTAATGATATACCAGAAGATTCCGTAAGAAGAGCATTTCATGTAGCTACTGTGAAATTTCCTCTACATTTAAAATTAGTTAAATTAAAGTAATTTTAGATAGTATAAAGCTAATATATAAAGTACATTATAATAGAAATGATATATCATAGAACAATAATTGATGTAGCTGATAATACAGGCGCGCTAAAAGTATTATGTATTAAAGTATTGCGTACTAAATATAATAGAGGCTCCATAGGATGCAAAGTAATAACATGTGTTAAACGCTATATAGCTAATAAGAAAGTAAAAAAAGGTGAAATTAAGTTAGGTATATTGATAAGACAGCGAAGCCCATTACATAGACCAAATGGAACTACTGTACGTTTTTTAGATAATAGCATAGTGTTTGTGGATAAAAAAAATAATCCAATAGCCTCTAGAATATTTGGCCCAGTGACACAAGAATTACGTAGCAAGCAGTGTATGAAAATTATTAGCATGGCTTCTTGTAGCATTTAAAATAAAATAAATTAAAAAACATGAACTCTTTTATTACTTTTATCGCGATACCACATTGTTATGAAAAATATAATACTTTTACTAGTACTTTTCAACATTCTTATATATCTACAAATACAAAAAAAAAAAAAAGAAATTATTTAGAATCTTGGTTTATTTCTATGTTTAATGGTAAACTACAAGAGGCTAATAAATTATATTCTACTAATATAAACATATTACACAATTTATATACTATTTACAATTTAGGATATTCTAATTTAGATGGATTTGTATGTAATAAATTAAGTATAGACAAATCAAGGCAGTATATATGTTTTAAAATACCCTTTAAAATATACCTACAATATTTTGTAAATATAGAACAATACTATACATATTATCAAGATATAATAAGTTCTAATATAAATTATATAACCATTCAATTATCAACAGAAGATCAACATTCAATGACTAAAATATTAACGCTTTTGAGCCATTTAAAAGTACCATTAACAATATAATATAGCAACAGAATAAGTATTATATACTTTATGTCTTCCATTGCAATACGAACTGCAGATAAACAAAAACGTTCTAATTTTAAAAATAAAGAGTATATAATTTTATATAATAAAGCTTTGCATAGAGATAGTATATTACCAGTACACATTACACAAAGTTATTTTAATTCTTATGGGTGTTTATCTAAAAATACATACGCTGTACGTAGCATTAATAGATGTGTATTAACTGGTAGAAGCCGTGGAAATTTAAAACTATTTAAAGCTACCCGTATGATGTTTAAAAATTTAGCTACCTCTGGATTAATTCCTGGAGTAAAAAAAGCAAGTTGGTAATTTATTATGAAACATTTACTATTCGCTATTAACCAAATTAATCAAGCACTAAAAAATAATAAAATAGAAATAGCAATAAAGTATACTAAGCTTAATTTAGTATTTATTAAATTATTAATTACTAGAGGAATTATTAGCTCATATACATTAAGTCACTCTTTAAAAGGCTACATTAAATTAAATGTATTTTTTAAATTTTATGAAAATAATCCAGCGTTTCAATCTATTACAAATATATCTACACCAGGGAGATATATTTATTGGAAAAATCATGAAATAAGAAAGCATAGTGCATTAAATGTAACCTCTATTTATATACTATGTAATCCATATTTAGGTTTATGTACTAATGTAGAAGCGCTTCGTTATGGACAAGGAGGCGTTATAATAGCTGAAATAAAATAAGATATATAGTATGGACTATTTTATTAGACATTTAAAAACTAACTCAAAATTAATACTTGTATCCAATAAATTATTTGGATTAGGTGCATCTATGTTTCGTATAATAGCGAAGCATAGTGGATTTCATATAGATTTACGTGCAAATAGAATTGATGTAAATTGTGTTTCGTATGGGCGTTTGGTTGAATTCCTAATATCAACGCAATCTATATTTGGAGATCCATTAAAACGTGAAATTGCAGATAATATTAAAAATTTAATAATTAATAGAACCTATAGAGGTACTAGACATAAGCATGCATACCCATCCAGAGGACAACGTACGCGTACTAATGCAAAGACAAAAAAACGTTTATTCGTATTTTATGCAAATTTATATTCAGGTAAAGCTAAGCCAACTAATACAAAAAATATTAAATAACACTATGAACAATGATACTACTATTGAAACTCAATTAACTAATAATATATTAACTGAACTAGAGCTTACTAATATAAATAACAAAAAAAGTGAATTACAGACTTCATATAATGAGTGCTTACTCCTTAAAGAATTATGTATTGCTATGTATAATGATCGATTTCATAGAGTAATAAGTTCATTTTTAAAAACAGCAATACAAAGCACGCATACAAGACGTAGTAAATTTATATCTGTTTTAAAAAATAGGAAAAAACGTAAATTATTACAATTTTTACGCGTACATAGAGATATATTAAATTTAAATACAATGGCAGAGGTTGCTACTTTAGACCCTTCTAATTATATAGCATTGAAATATAAATTAGATAATATAGTATTAGAAAATAATCCTATATTTGTAGCACAACTCCTAATACAGCATTATATACGAATTTTTAGATATTATACTATATTACAACAAAAAGTTAAAATTAAAAAATATAAAGCATATGCAAAATATAATAAAGCTTCAGTAACTCCTATTAAAGCGCGAGGATACTTTAGAACTTCATTACGATTTAGAAATTACAAATCATTATTATTTTTTAATGGATTATTAGAAAATCAGACAAAAAAACATTATTCTTATTTCTATTTATTTAAATTATATAAAGCTATATTTAATAATAAAAAAAAATATTTAAAAAAACTACAACCTCGTAAAAGTAGAAAACAAATTTTTATATATCTAAATGCAACACATACTAATTTTTTTATTACAATTACAGATGAAAAGGGAAATGTAAAAAATAAACTAAGCACAGGTATTAGAATAGAAATTGATCCAGAAAATAAGCCTAGAAAAAAAGCAAATAGAAAAACCACATTTGCTATATCTACTATGGCTCCAAAATTTCAACGTATGTTAAAATTTTATATGTTAAAGCAGCGAAATACTTTTGTAGTAATTAGATTAAAAGGTTATAAATATAAAATAAGAGAATTATTTCGCGGACTATTTAAAGAAATAAAAGGTATTCTACGAAATAATAAACTAAAAAAAAAATGGAGAAATTATATAAGATTTCAAGATCTTACCTCTATACCTCATAATGGATGTAGACATTCTAGAAAACCTAGAAAATAAAATTGGAATACATATCTTATTCTGTCGAGATTTATATAAAAATTAAATACTATATTATTAGAGTGCTGAATATTTACTAGAATGGTATTATTTAATATATTATGCAATTTAGTAGAGATTGGTTATTTACAACAAATCATAAACGTATTGGAATTATGTATATGATTTTTGGGTTTATAAGTGGTGTGCTTGCGGTTTTAATGTCATTAGTAATTAGAACTGAATTAGCATATCCAGGGAATCAAATTTTATTCGGAAATTATCAATTTTATAATGCAATTGTTACAGCGCATGGATTGATAATGCTTTTCTTCGTGATACTACCTATATCTTTAGGAGGTTTTGGTAATTATTTCGTACCTATAATAGTAGGTAGCCCAGATATGGCATTTCCTAGATTAAATAATTTTAGCTTCTGGTTATTAGTTCCTTCTTTATTATTATTATTATTAACAAGCTTTTTTGAAGGTGGAGTTGGAACTGGTTGGACATTATACCCTCCATTATCTTTAGCTATGGCACATCCAGGAACTGCTATGGATATCGCAGTGTTTAGTGTACATTTAGCAGGTGCTTCTTCTATAGCAGCTGCTATAAATTTTTTAGCAACTTCTTTTTATTTTAAAATGGAATCTATGAAATTAAGCCAATTACCTTTATTTGTATGGGCATGTAATATTACTTCCGTATTACTTATATTAGCATTACCTGTATTAGCAGGTGCTGTTACAATGATCTTAACTGATCGTAATTTCAATACTACATTTTTCACTGCAAGTGGAGGAGGAGATTTATTATTATACCAACATATTTTTTGGTTTTTTGGTCATCCTGAAGTTTATATTTTAATACTACCTAGCTTTGGTATTGTTAGTCATGTAATTAGCACTTTTAGCCAAAAAAGTATTTTTGGTTATACAGGAATGGTAGGAGCAATGTCTATTATCGGATTAATTGGTTTTATTGTATGGGCACATCACATGTATACAGCAGGTCTAGATATTGATACTAGATCTTACTTTACTTCAGCTACTATGGTAATTGCTATTCCAACTGGAGTTAAAATATTTAGTTGGATTTCTACTATGTGGGGTGGTCGTATTTGGTTATTTACTCCAATGTATTTTGCAATAGGATTCGTAGTTTTATTTACTATGGGAGGTTTAACTGGTATTATATTATCTAATGCAGGACTTGATATAGCATTACATGATACATATT
>Ga0302215_10000821_pt1 | contig 22614 bp, 17 predicted proteins | sample II_Fen_N3_1_FD_194580 | JGI IMG/M metagenome (GOLD analysis project Ga0302215, IMG submission 194580) | Peat permafrost microbial communities from Stordalen Mire near Abisko, Sweden - II_Fen_N3_1 | ecosystem: Environmental > Terrestrial > Soil > Wetlands > Permafrost | place: Sweden: Abisko... | reverse complement strand
AAAATTTAGCCATTAATAGACAGACTTTTCGGACTAATTCGTGACCTTTTTTGAAAATCAAAAACAGGTCACAGAAAGTCTATTTTTGGCACTCATTTGACATCTATTGTCCTCACTGCAATTATTTCATTTTCAATCAATCAACTAGTTTTGTAACGATTAAAAAATGAAATTATGAAGAGTACATTTAACGTCCTTTATTACTTGAAAAGGAATGCAATTCGGAGAGATGGTAGTATGCCGATTATTACCCGTATAACAGTAGATGGTATCATTGCCCAATTCAATACCAAATTAGAAATCCAACCAACGAGTTGGAGTGTAAAAACGGGTAAAGTTATTGGACATTCATCTGATAGTAAGCGACACAATGCTCAATTAGAGGACATCAAGGCTTCCCTTCATGGTATTTACCATGAACTTCAACGGAAAGACAATTATGTTACTGCTGAGAAGGTGAAAAATGAGTTTCTAGGGATTAGTGAACATCATGAAACGCTTTTAGACCTCTTCCAAAAGCATAATGACGATGTCCTGAAACTTATAGGTATCTGCAAATCTCCTGCTACCTATCAAAAATATGAAGTCACACGAAAGCATCTTCAAAAATTTCTACAACTCAAATATCAGATTACGGATATTTCGCTCAAAGAAATTAAACACATGTTCTTATCTGATTTTGAGATATATCTTTTGACAACAGCTGGTTGCAATGCAAATACTACTGCTAAATTTATGCAGTTCTTCAAACGTATTATTCTTATTGCCCGCAATAATGGTTTAATTTCCATTGACCCTTTTGCAAATTACAAAATTCGTTTAACAAAGGTTGATCGAGGTTATCTCACCCAAGAGGATGTAGAAAAGATATTGAAGAAATAATTTACGACTAAACGGTTGGAGCTGGTTCGAGATATTTTTATATTCTCATGCTTTACCGGACTTTCCTATATTGATGTAAAGAATCTAACGGATAAAAACATTCAGACTTCTTTCGATACAAATCTATGGATAATGACCAAACGGCAAAAAACAAAAGTAGAATCCAATATACTCATGTTGGATGTTCCTAAAATGATATTGGAAAAAGATAAAGGAAAATCACCCAACAATCAGTTGCTTCCAATTTTAAGCAATCAAAAAATGAATGCTTATCTCAAGGAAATTGGTGATGTATGTGAAATAGAAAAAGAACTAACGTTTCACTTAGCGAGGCATACTTTTGCCACATTCGTGAGCTTTTTTATTATTCGGCTCATTTTAAACAACTTGCAATTTGTAAAATCTCAATAGGTAATGGATAAGTAACGAGCTAAACACGTTGGTTTGCTTTGATTTGCAGTCGGTCAAATAACTCTTCGACAAAGGTAGAAAAAGATTTTATCTATGCAATACACTAATTATCTTTAGTGATATATTGGCACATTTTTTATTGTTCTATTAATTTGGAGCCAAGCACTTCTCTATAAAATTACCACAACGACTGAGGTTATGGGCGGTTTGCGGGAGCATTCGCTGTCGTGGAACGACAAAGTGAATGCGGGAGTAAAACTGCCGGAATGCACGTCAGCCAGCCAATGAACATAGGCGTGTGTTACCAAACGTGCATTGGTTGTCATGTAGTTCTGTTTGATATGTTCAAATAATGCGCATTCGGTTTTTTCATATTTTAAACCAAATGCGCATATTCTTAGATTTTTAGATTTCCATTCTTAACAGAAAAATTTACAAATTAATTTTCAGGTCATCTAATGAATTAATCTTTTTCTTTGTATACAAATAAAGGGGAATGAGAACAATCATTACTATATTCACACAAGTCAAAGATATTTCCTTATACCATTCAGAGTTTATTGAACTATATTTCAGAACAATAAAAAATAATGGGAATAGTAAATAATAAAAAATAAATATGGCAACTGCAATATTGACCTTTATTTTCGCCCTCATATTTTTTTTATCGTTTGCCTGCTTTTTTAATTCAGTTTTTTCACATAAAGACATAAGAATAAAAATAAATGGAGGACAAACAAATAGTAATAACGCCATGACTATCCAAAATTTACTATAGTGATATTTCATAGCACTCTGAATCATTGCTATTATACCAGCTAAATACAACAAAATTGTTGTAATGATAAATAACAGAAAAGAAATGTTAGATGTTGAGTTCATAATATAATGTTTAAAAGTTTTACGCAATATTATCTGCATGCTTCAACACCTGCCATTACCATCATTGTCCCACATATCGGGAATGTTATAGTACATATCCAGTCATTTACCATATCACTCTCAGCTAGTTTCTTCAGTCTTTTGTATTCTGCGCTGACACAACTATATGTAAGTTTCTGTTTGCTTAAATATATACCCCTAGCATATGAAATTCCTGGGTCAATATCTTCAGGGATTGTGACACCCACCAATTTTCCTTGTTTGTCGAATTTCAAAGTAGCCAATTCATAATTGTCGATGAAATGAGTTGATGTCATTGTGCCATCTTCATTTGGTTTAATTACTAATTCAGTTAATACAGGTGTGTCTTCATTTGGATATTTCGTTGAAATTTCATATGCATATACACTATCATTTTTTGATTTAATTGAATCTGAAGATATTACTTTAGCTCTTTGAATCGAAGTTGGTGTTATTGGAGTAACAATAAAATCGATACCTGTTTTTTGATAATTACTAACTTCGATTTTTTGAGTAGGAAGTTGCAATAATGATACATCTGTTTTCTTTTGAAGAGCTACCTCTGAAGAGCAAGAAAATAATAGCAAAGATAATGAACAAAGAATAAATAATTTATAAATTGTCATATTGTAATTGTTTTATGAATACTTCGTAGATTTCTATTTTTATATCTCGAAGCATTCTGATTATTTTTTTTTAGTTATTACAACCAATAAGGTTGTCAAAGGAAACTTGCGTTTCCACAGATTTAAGTTTGTCACTGTCAAACAAACTTCAGGTTTCCTGATTACAAGGTTAATTTGTAATCCAAACAAATTTTTCATTATCGAAAATACGTTTCATAGTTTTCGTATTTACGTATTCTGTCCGCTACTATGCTTCACGTACAAAATAATTTCCCGTTTCTCTAACTTGTGTTCATGTCGGTCGTCTTTTCTTTTTTTTGCATGTTTGGTAACGACCGAGGCTATGCGCATCTGCGGTTTGCGGGAGCTTCACTTTCGCAAAGCAAAAAAGTGAATGTGGGAGCAAATGCTTCTAAGTGTAAGCCAGCAGGTGAGCATAGATAATGTGTTATGGCCTAGGCGTTTGTTTTATTGTACTAATTGTCGTTTTTATCTTAGCGTTAATTTTCTCTAGTTTTTCAAATGGAATTTCAATTTTTTTTCTTATTCCATTGAGTTGTTTTGCAAATTCAATAGCATTTAGTCGGACATGGTTAAATCTAATTCCAACTTGTGTTGCTAACGTATGCAAGTCTGTAAAGAAAGGAGTTCTACTATATGTCTTTGCCAATTCTACTCCAAAAGGTAAAAGGAAATTTGATTCTATTTTTCCAATTTGCGCTTTTTCATCAATTAGTTTCTGATATATGTTATGAAAAGAAGTCAGAAAGTGATATTCTGCTAATGAATCAAAATTGCGTTCTGTAACTTCAAAATGTTTGCTTTCTACTGTCACTTTTAGGCCTGTAATTTGCTCAAGGACAACACTTGCGTCGTATATTAAATCGTTGTTTGGATACATGGTCAGATAGATTTGTGTTCAACAAATGTATATGTTCATTGCCAATGAACGCACAAATATATTGAACATTATTAGAATAAACAAGTAATTATTAATAAAAAAATACAATTTAATTTATTTTCGGTTGAAAGTTGGAGGAAAAAAGTGAAATATGTTTATGATTTTGGGACTTATTACTGATTGTTAGTCAATCAGTATTTTTTTCGTTTCTTTTTGAAATAGAGTTTAGATACAAAAAAACCTTATAATATTAGGCAACATCAAAAGAATAGACTAATTTTGAAAACGAAATAATTGCAGGACAAAGCGAAGTCAATAGCAGTCAAAATAGAGTCTAAAAATCCGTGACTAAATCGTAACAGACAATTTTATAAGAGATATAACGTACTGATAAGTAAGGGATAAAGAGTAAAGGTTCACTTACCTTCCTCTCCGCAAAAAGGATAAGTCAAAAAGTGACTTTCATAGTCCAAACCCTACAAAATATTAATTTTGTAGGGTTTTTCATTTTCCGGCATAGTATTAAGTTATTATCTAACATTCTAAGTAGCCTTAAACCATCGGTACTTACGGGCTTCCCAATTTAAAACACCCAGAATACAAAACATAGTACCGGATAATTTAATCCATTAAATATTCTATCTACTAGTAGATCTGATTAATTTATAGATATTTGTAAATATTAATGCGAATTAATGTTTTATGCATTATAAAAATTTGATTTTTAATACATTTCAATTATATTTACAGCAAATTTAAATTTCTTATATAGTCATCCTTGATAAGAATCGAATGTATTTTTGATAATGTTATGGATTAATATTCAAAATAACAGAGACTTAGAATATCCAGATTATAAATTTTATTTAATAAAAATAACATTAAGCAGAATTAAAAGAATACAATGTCAAATAATTCTATTTATTTTTAGCTGTCACAAGTTGTATTGATAATTATTTTGACTTAAAATATTATAAATTCAGGTTGCATTGAAATACCCTTGTTTTATTCTTCGAAGATATAATACTGAAAAATTATTATAGAGAAAATCTTAAATCAATCCTAAATATTATGACAAAAAAACATTTAATCGTTGCTGCAATAGCAATATTTTCAGTTACAGTTTCAGGTTTTTCACAGGACCTGGTTCAATGGCGTGGTACAGACAGAAGTGGCATTTATAATGAAACCGGGCTTTTAAAAGAATGGCCGGTAGATGGTCCAAAACTTCTCTGGAATTTTGAAGGTTTAAATAAAGGGTTTACTTCGGTCACAATTGCCGATGATAAAATATTCACAACCGGACAGTCGGATAGCATAGGTTATGTATATGCATTAAATTTGCAGGGAAAACAACTCTGGAAAGTACAATATGGCAAAGAATTTACCGAATCATTCCCAGGCACACGTACAACTCCGGTGTATTATAAGGGAAATCTGTATCTCTCAACAGCATTTGCAGAAGCTATCTGCTTAAATGCCGAAACAGGTAAAAAAGTATGGAGTGTTGATATGAAAGCTAAATTCGGGGCACGGATAATTAGATTTGGCAATGTAGAAGCCCCCGTTGTTTACGATAACAAGGTTTACTTTACTCCGGGAGGCGAGAATATTTCAATAGTTGCGTTAAATGCATTAACCGGAGAAACAATCTGGGAGTCAAAAACAACAGGAGAAACATCAGCATACTGTTCACCATTATTATTTGATTATAAGAACAAGAAATACATAACCACCTCATTGGTAGCGAATGTTGTTGGACTTGATGCGGTAGATGGTACTTATTTATGGAAAATGTCACAGGTTTCTTCAAATACAATTAATCCGAATACCCCGTTGTATAAAGATGGGTTAATATATAGTCTTACCGGTTACAAGGGAGGCGGGGTAATGATGAAGTTATCGGATGATGGAAAAAGTGTCACAGAACTCTGGCGAAATACCACCCTTGATAACCAAATGGGTGGTGCTGTATGGATTGGCGATCAAATTATTGGTTCAGGCCATCAAAACGATCGTAGCTGGCAATGTCTGAATGCAAAAACTGGAGAAGTGATGTTCAAAACTACAGAACTGGGCAAAGGGGCAGTGATTTATGCTGATGGTTTATTATACTGTTACAGTGATGCCGGAGAAATGGGGATTATGGAAATCAACGATAAAGGATTTACACTTAAATCTAAATTTCGAATTACACTTGGTACAGAACAACATTGGGCACATCCTGTAATTAATAAAGGAGTTTTATATATCAGGCATGGCAATTCATTAATGGCCTATTCCATAAAAAATTAAAGAACAGCCCAATAACAATGGCAAACAGTTGTTTACTTTTGTTATTGGGCTGTTTGAACATTAACCAACGATTCAGATCATCTTTATCTGTCTGTTGATAAACCGAATTAGAATAATTTTAAATCTCTACTATCCATAATGAAATTAAGACACTTCATCATTGCATCAACAGCAATATTTACTGTAACATTATCTTGCTTTTCACAAGACATCGTACAATGGCGTGGACCGGACAGAACAGGTATATATAACGAAACCGGACTTTTAAAAGAATGGCCGACAGAAGGGCCTAAATTACTATGGAGTTTCAATGAGCTGGATAAGGGTTTTACTTCAGTGACAATAGCAGAAGATAAAATATTTATTACCGGGGTAAAAGACAGTACCGGTTATCTATCCGCCTTGAGTATGCAGGGAAAACTCCTCTGGAAAGTGGAATATGGAAAAGAGTGGTGCGAACCATATCCCGGCTCACGAACTACCCCGGTCTATTATAAAGGAAATCTTTATTTGGTAACAGGAATTGCCGAAGCTTTATGCCTGAATGCTCAAACCGGAAAAAAAGTATGGAGCGTTAATATGATTTCAAAATTTGGTGCCCGTATTCCCACTTTTGGATTTATAGAAGCACCTGTAATTTATGACAATAAAGTATATTTCTCCCCCGGAGGTGAAAAGACCTCCATTGTGGCATTGAATCTGTCGACAGGAGAAACCATCTGGGAGTCGAAGGCAACCGGTGGAAAGCCCGCTTACTGCACCCCCTTATTATTCGATTACAAAAACAAGAAATACTTTACAACATCATTAGAAGGGAACTTAATAGGTCTTGATGCTGGTGATGGCACTTACTTATGGAAAATTCCACAGGTAAACACGTATAATATTCACCCGAATACCCCATTGTATAAGGATGGTTATCTCTTTAGCCTTACCGGTTACAAGGGAGGTGGAGTTATGATTAAATTATCGGATGATGGAAAAAGTGTAACTGAAATATGGCGTAACAAATCTATTGACAATCAAATGGGTGGTGCAGTATGGATTGACAATTACATCATTTCATCCGGTCATGAAAGCGATCGCAACTGGCAATGCCTCGATTCGAAAACTGGTGAGGTTGTTTTCAAAAGTAATGCAATCGGGAAAGGGGTAGTGATATATGCCGATGGTCTGTTATACTGTTACAGCGATAATGGAGAATTAGGAATTATGGAATTAACTAAAACCGGATTTGCACTAAAATCAAAATTTCGAATTACCCTTGGAAGCGATCAACATTGGGCTCATCCGGTCATTGATAAAGGTATTTTGTATGTCAGACACGGAAAATCCCTAATGGCTTATTCCATAAAAAAATAAAAATACAATCTTGCGAACTAATATATTGACAGATAAAAGAATAAAAATAATCGTAGCAACTACAGCAAGCATAAGTTTGTTGTTGTTGCTTTTTTGGTTGTTTAATGATCCGACAAAAAATTTCGTTGTAAATAACCCCGGCATGGATCAACTAATTGCAAAATCTGATTCGGTCAATACCGAGAATGTAATTATTGGGGAACATTTTGCAAAAGTGAATGATTACACCTCGAAACTTACAGACAAATGGCCTTCATTCCGGGGTACCAATCACGACAATATTATAAAAACCAGTTATCCGATCAATGAGAACTGGAAAGTAAAAGCACCGAAAATCACCTGGTCGGTTGCAACAGGTGAAGGGCATGCAGCAGCTGCTATTTATAACGGGTTAGTCTATATAATAGATTATGATGAAAAAATCAGGGCAGATATTTTAAAATGCATATCACTCGAAACAGGCAAAGAACTGTGGCGAAGATGGTACAATGTGCATATTAAACGAAATCATGGTATGTCGCGCACAATTCCGGCTGTAAGCGAAAAGTATGTTGTTACCATGGGACCCCGTTGTCATGTAATGTGTACCGACCGCCTTACGGGAAACTTCATATGGGGTATAGATCTTGAAAAAAAATACAAAACAAAAACACCTCTTTGGTACACAGGCCAATGTCCGCTTATTGTTGATGATGTAGCAGTTTTAGCAATTGGTGGAAGCTCTTTAATGATTGGCGTTGATTGCAAAACCGGTAATGTCTTGTGGGATACTCCGAATAAAAAGAACTGGAAGATGTCTCATTCTTCTATTTTACCGGTTACTATCCTGAATAAAAAAATGTTTGTTTATTCTTCAATAGGTGGAATTTGCGGGATATCTGCCGAAACAACCGACAGAGGAAAAATACTATGGGAAATATCGGAATGGGCACCTTCAGTCATTGCACCGGCACCTGTATACCTGGGGAATAATAAAATCTTTGTAACCGGAGGATATGGTGCAGGGGGAGCAATACTCGGTTTATCAGAAAAGAACGGTACATTCACAGTAAAGCTGGAATCAAAATTTGCACCAAATGAAGGACTTGCATCCGAACAACAAACGCCAATAGTTAGCAACGGGTTTATTTATGGCATCTTGCCTAAAGATGCAGGCGCCAATAGAAATCAGTTTATATGCTATAAAACTTCTGATTTGAAAACTCCTGTCTGGCAAAGTGGAAAAACAAACCGGTATGGATTGGGACCATACATTCAGATAAACGATAAATTTCTGATTCTAAACGATGAAGGAACTCTAAGTATGATCGCTGCTTCTGATAAAACCTTCAGACAAGTAAATCAGAAAAAAATATTTGAGGGAAATGATGCATGGGGTCCTTTAGCCTTTGCCAATGGATACCTGATTTTACGGGATTCGAAAAACATCTTTTGCCTGGACTTAAATCTTTAAAGGATTGTAAAAAAACACTTGCAATCAACTTGATTTCAGAGTTTGTTTCGTGACTTATGGAAATAAATTCAAAGGAACATTATTCGATAATATAAATAGACGATATGAGCACTAATAAAAAAGAAAAATCAACACTTAAGCAACCTGAAAAACAAATAAAACGGCGTAATTTTTTAAAAACGGGTTTGCAGGCAGCGGGTTTTTTATCGTTAGCATCCGTTGCAGGATATTTTGGTTTAAAAAAACCAGATTTCGAACATCCTGCTAAAAACCCGTATGAACTGGGATTAGACAGCATCGGAAAAATCGCAAAAGAGAAGTTTTGTGATGTGAGTGTTTCGATGTTGAAAATACCATTCGAAACTTCAAAAGCACTCGCAGTTGATAAGGATGACAATATCTATGTTTCAGGAGATAAATCAATTCTGATCCTCACGAAAGAAGGAAATAATATTACACAATTTGATACTGATATTACTGCAACAGCATTGGCCATCAGTAATATTAACATCATTTATGCCGCATTTGAAAATCACATTGCCACATATACCAACTCAGGAGAACTTTTAAAAGAATGGCCATCATTTAAAAAGGAATCCTACATTACCTCACTGGTAATCAATGGAAGTAAGATTTTTATTGCGGATGCTGAACTCGAAGTAGTTCATGAATATGATACAGATGGAACTTATCACAGATCGATTGGATCGAAAGACAAGAAACAAGCGGATAGCTTTATTTTACCAAGTTATTTCTTCGATGTTGCACTAGCGCCGGACAATACGCTTTGGGCTGCCAACACAGGGAAACACAAGCTGGTAAGTTTCAATTCCGATGGAAAGTTAAGTACTTACTGGGGTGAAACATCAGCGGCAGTTGAAGACTTTTGCGGTTGTTGCAATCCTTCGCATTTTGCCATCATGCATGACGGTTCGTTTATCACAGCTGAAAAAGGAATTGTACGGGTAAAGAAATACAATTCAGCAGGTAAGTTTGAATGTGCCATTGCCGGACCTGATCATTTTGAGACAAGTTCAACAGGTCTTGAAATTGCCATTAATTCGAAGAATGATATCCTGGTACTTGAACCTGCAGTACGTAAAATTCACATTTTCAAAATTTAATTTCCGGACAATATGAGTGAGAATAAAATTGACACTACAAAACCAACACAACCAGGCAAACCAATCAAGCGGCGTGATTTTTTAAAGAACGGCTTGCGTGCAGCAGCTTTTTTATCGATAGCATCAATTACCGGATATAGTTTAACCAAATCAATGTCTGATGACCTGGTATGGCAGATTGACCCGAATAAATGCGTTCAATGTGGACGTTGCGCAACGACATGTGTGTTAAATATATCTGCTGTAAAATGCATGCACATCTATAAAATGTGCGGTTATTGCGATTTGTGTGGCGGATATTTTAAACCACAGGTAAAAAATTTAGATACAGCAGCCGAAAATCAGTTGTGCCCTACCAAAGCTTTAAAGCGGAGTTTTGTCGAAACACCTTATTATCAATATGATGTTGATGAGGAATTATGTAACGGGTGTGGTAAATGTGTGAAAGGATGCGGTGCATTCGGAAATGGGTCGCTGCATTTGCAAATCAACCATAATGTGTGTAAAAACTGCAATCAATGTGCCATATCGAAAGTTTGTCCGGCTGATGCGATTATCAGGATTCCGTCAAAAAAAGGATACTTACTGAAAACAGGGTTTCAGGCACCAAAGTCATAAAAACGAGTTACAATTGAAATACTTTTATCGTTAAAAAACCTGTAACATTGTTAACCAATTTAATAATCAAAATCTACACAATTAAAAATTCACTGTGGCAAAACTCAAATATATTCTTTCTTCCTTTCTGTTGACGGTAATTTATCAACTTGGTAATGCCCAACGATTTCCGGCACCCGAATTTGAATCGGGACACATACCCCCAAAAACTCAAACCATTGCACCCAGAGGGCTGGGTTGGGAATATCTTGATGTAATTGTATTATTTCTTGCCCTGTCAATCATGACATGGTTTGTCCTAAAAAAACGATCGCGCAAAGGGATATTCTGGACAAGTATCTTTTCAATAGTTTATTTTGGAATTATCCGGGTAGGTTGTGTATGTTCTGTCGGATCGATTGGGAATGTAACCTTATCCCTTTTTCAGGCTGATTATGTTATTCCGGTGACAGTAATCGCTTTTTTTGTACTCCCATTGATTTTCACCCTGTTGTTTGGTCGTACTTTCTGTGCCGGGGTGTGCTTTATGGGAGCTGTTCAGGATTTGGTCAATATCAAACCGGTATCATTGCCTTCATGGATTAGTAAGCCGTTGAGCGCAATTCCATATATTTACCTTACCCTGGCTCTTTTACTGGCTGCCAGTGGTGCCGATTTCATTATATGCCGTTATGATCCGTTTATTGGTTTCTTCAGAATGAATGCACCGTTTGGCATGTTGGTTTTCGGGGCTGCCATCCTTATTCTGGGAATTTTTGTTGGAAGGCCTTATTGCCGCTTTCTATGTCCGTATGGTGTGTTACTGAGTTGGATGTCAAAAATTTCATTTTGGCATACTACCATTACTCCAACTGCATGCATTCAATGCAAGCTTTGCGATAGTTCCTGTCCCATAGATGCTATCGACAAGCCGGTTAACATGAACACTGAAACTGATGGTAAGGGGCGAAACAGACTGATTTCGTTAATCATCTTATTGCCTTTATTCATCTTTTTGGGTGGTTTTCTTTCATCATTACTTTACAAACCGCTTTCAACCATACACCCAACCGTAAAACTTGCTGAAGAAATAAAGTGGGAAACAGAGAATAATAAAAAAACTGAATCAGAAGAATCTAAGACCTTTCATGCCAGCGGAATTCAAATATCACAGTTGTTTACAGATGCCGGTCATGTACAGACAATATTTTATGCAGGAACATGGTTGGGAGGTTCATTATTAGGTTTATTCTTTGGGATCTCCTTATTAAGGACTTCTGTTGTACGTAGGCAGACCGATTACGAGCCCAATCGTGGAAACTGTGTAAGTTGCGGTAAATGTTACAAATATTGTCCGGTTCAAAAACAAGTTGCAGAAGTTAGTCCCAAAACAGACGGTGTCTGAAAATTGTCACCCTGATTTAATGTATGTTCAAAAAAAAATAAATGCAATTTTCTGAATCTTCCTATTGGAGTTTTTAGATCGAAAAATACGAATCCCTATGATTGATACATCCGGTATAAAAAAATTATCAAAATACCTTGCCATACTTTCGGCATCTATTATTACAATTGTCAGTATATTTATGATTGTAAATTATGTACAATTAAGTATACACAATCCTATAACAGGAAGTACAATAGATAATCTGGTAAAAAAATTAGACTCGTCGGGGAATGAACAGGAGTTGCGTGAACAAATCAGGGTGGTTGATCTGCTTTCGCGAAAGGCTTATTTTTCGTCACTCTGGCAATTAAAAGCTGGTGCCTGGATCTTAGTTGGTTTTGGAATGCTATTAATTGTATCGATAAAAATATATACCCAAAAAGAATCGATAGAAAGTGTTCTTATAAAAAAGCAGGATAGCTTTTGGATTGTAAAATCGAAAGAAAGAAAAATGATGATTACAAGCGTTGGAACAATTGCCGTTTTAGCCATCATAATATCGTTTTTCTCTAATAAATATTACGATAATTTTAATACAGTCAACAAAAAAGGAAGCACAATTCTGAGCCTGAATACCTCAGAGAATAATCAGGAAGCATCAACGGCACTTCAAGGTGATACAACAGTAAAAAAAGTAGATTCTGTCCTTGTGGCTGATTTTCCTACTGATGCTGAAATAAAACAGAATCATCCTTCATTTAGGGGACCTTTCGGACAGGGCATTAATTTTAAAACCAGATTACCCATCAGTTGGGATGGCGTTTCCGGTAAGAATATAATGTGGAAGAAACCGATTGCATTGCCTGGATTAAATTCACCGGTAGTATGGGGTAATAATTTATTTATTGCCGGAGCCAATGCAACTACAAGAAAAGTATTTTGCTACGACAGGTTAACCGGGAAATTAAAATGGGCAAAAGATATAAAAAATATACCCGGGAGCCCTTCTGTTTCTCCTAAAGTAAGTAATGACGCCGGCTATTCGGCTTCAGGGTTATGTACAGATGGGAAAAGAGTGTATGCCATTTTTACAACAGGTGATATAATTTGCCTTGATAATGAAGGCAAACAAGTGTGGGCTAAAAACCTGGGTGTTCCAAGTAATCATTATGGCTATTCATCTTCCCTTCAATTTTACAAAGACAAATTGATCATACAATACGATGACAGCAAATCATGTAAACTCATTGCCCTTTCAACCCGTACAGGTATTGAAGTATGGAAAACAAAAAGAGAAGGTCAGATATCCTGGTCATCACCCATTATTGTTCCAAAAGGAAATAGTGCAGAAATCATTGTAAATAACCTGCCCTATGTAGCTTGTTATAACGCTGAAACCGGAAAAGAAAAATGGAAAACAAGTTGCCTGTCAGGAGAAATTGGTCCTTCACCTGCTTACGGTAACGGAATGGTGTTTGTTGCCAACGAGTATGCAAAAATGGTAGCTATTAAAAGCGGAAAAGTTGTGTGGGAAAACTTTGAATATCTACCTGATGTTTCGAGCCCGGTAGCATATAAAGACTTTGTTTTCTTTACCACTTCCTACGGCGATATGGTTTGTATTAATCAAAAGGATGGCGCCGTTTTATGGCATCATGAATTTGATAACGGGTTTTATGGTTCTCCGGTTATAGCCGATGGGAAGCTTTATGCAATTGACCGCACCGGAACAACCTCAATTGTTGAAGCGGGCAAAGAATTCAAACTTAAAGGACAATCTTCGATAGGAGAAAAATCGGACTGTACACCTGCTTTTGCAAATGGGATGATGTATATACGCGGATATAAGAATTTATATTGCATCGGAAAGAAATAAATTTATTATTTATAAAGAATTAAAAAATAAGTATTTGCAGAAATTTAATGATATATATGAATCTTCAAAATCTTAAGTTTCAGAATTCTGGCAATTATAAATTGTTCATTATTAATTATTAATTTTTTACATGACTCAAGACATCCAACATATCGTTGAAAAAATAATTACTGAAAACGGAACCGGTAAAAACACCCTGATTCCAATACTTCAGGCAATACAAGCTGAATTCAACTATCTTCCCACCGAAGCTTTGGAAAGGGTATGCGAGCTGACTGAAATAACGCAGTCACAAATTACGGGTGTCTCAACATTTTATTCCCAGTTCAGGCATACTCCGGCAGGAAAACATACCATAAAAGTTTGTGTCGGTACAGCTTGTCATGTAAAAGGGGCAGTACAGGTCTATGATGCTTTTAAAAGGCATTTGAAGCTTGAAGGAAACAACGATACGGATGCTGATGGCATTTATACACTCGAACAGGTTGCCTGCCTTGGATGCTGCACACTTGCCCCTGTTGTACAGATTGATGGCATAACCTACGGAAAGGTTAGTCAGAGTGAAATAGAACAGGTGCTTGAAGATTTTTCTCAAAAAAAGGAGCATACCCTGGCAACGGAACATGAATTCATTCGCACTGATTTAAAAAAGGGAGAAATACGTCTTGGATTAGGTTCGTGTTGTGTAGCAAGCGGAAGTGATGAAATACAGGAAAAAGTATATCAAACCCTATCAAAAAACAACATTTCCACAAACGTTAAACAGGTCGGATGTGTTGGCATGTGCCATCAGGTACCACTTCTTGAAATAATCGAAGAAAATAAAGAACCTGTATTGTATTCAAAAGTAAAACCGGAGGACGTAAAAGAAATTATTTTAAAACATTTCAAACCAACCGGTTTAGGTCAAAAAATAAAAAGCAGGTTTTTAAGTACCGTAGAAAATATCTATAATAATCCGGAGTATTCATCTGTTGAAAATCGATACCTGGATGTGCGTGAGAAACAGGTTGACAACTTTTTAAACAAACAAAAACAAATAGCTACAGAATTAAAAGGCGTATTAAATCCTGTTGATATTCACGAATATAAAGCAAACGGAGGATTTGAAGCAATTTTAAAATGCCTGAACGAGCTTACCCCTGAACAAGTAGTTGAGCAAATTAAAATAAGTGGTATAAGGGGCCGTGGTGGAGCAGGATTCCCGACATGGATCAAATGGAATTATGTACGAAATGAGCACACAAAAGAAAAGTATGTCATTTGTAATGGTGACGAAGGAGATCCCGGGGCATTTATGGACAGGATGTTGCTCGAATCATTTCCATTCCGAATTATCGAAGGTCTAATCATTGCAGCCTATGCTACGGGAGCCACAAAAGCATATTTATATATCCGGGCTGAATATCCACTGGCTGTAAAAAGAATACAGGAAGCAATAAAAGAATGCATCAGTCACCATTATCTGGGAGAAAATTTGCTAAACAGTAATTTTTCACTGGATATGGAGGTCTTTCAGGGTGCTGGAGCATTTGTATGTGGAGAGGAAACTGCGTTGATTGCTTCCATGGAGGGAGAACGCGGGATGCCAAGGATCAGGCCACCATTTCCCGTCAAACAAGGTCTGTTTAATTACCCTACCCTGGTAAATAATGCCGAAACACTGGCAAACATCGCATGGATAATCCGGAATGGTGCCGATAAGTTTAATTCAATTGGTACGAACGACAGTTGTGGTACAAAAGTTTTTGCCCTTGCCGGAAAAGTAGAACGGGGAGGTCTTATTGAAGTGCCAATGGGTATAACTATCAATGAGATAGTAAACGAAATAGGGGGTGGCATTCAGAATAACAGGAAATTTAAAGCAGTGCAAATCGGCGGACCCTCAGGAGGGTGTATTCCTGCTTCGTTAGGCGATACACAGGTTGATTTTAAGCACCTGATCGACATTGGTGCCATGATGGGATCGGGTGGATTGGTAATTTTGGATGATACTGATTGTACTGTTGACATTGCCAGGTATTTTTTGAGTTTTACTCAGAACCAGTCCTGTGGAAAGTGTGTTTTCTGCCGTACGGGTACCAGGCATATGCTTACCATACTCGAGCGTATCTGCGACGGTCAGGGGAAGTTGGAAGATCTGGATATGCTGGAAGATCTGGCAAAAAAAATTATCAAAGGAAGTCTTTGTGGACTGGGGAAAACAGCACCAAATCCGGTTCTAACCTCTCTGCGTTATTTCCGGGATGAATATATTGCTCATATAAACGGACATTGCCCGGCTAAAAAATGTAAAGCACTCATTACCTATACCATTGACGAGAGTTGCATTGGCTGTACCAAATGTGCTCAGAATTGTCCGGCGGATGCCATTGAAAACCTGCCACACCGGATTCATACGATCGATCTTGAAAAGTGCATAAAATGTGATGTATGCCGGCTGGTATGTCCAACTGATTCAGTAAAAATAATATCTTGAATTTCTCTATAAGTAAAAGTAAATGCCTGAAATAAAAATAAATAATACTTCTTACACGGCCGATCCGAAGGAGACTATCTTAAAAGTAGCCCTACGAAACGGAATTCACATACCTACCATGTGTTGGGTAAAGGATCTTAACCCTTCGACTTCCTGTATGGTCTGTATGGTTCAGGATATGCGAAATGGCAAAATACTGACTTCATGTTCGGCTTTGGTGGAAGATGGAATGGATATAAATACCGAAAATAAGGAAGTTATTGACATGCGTAAAAGTGCTTTGGAACTACTTCTGAGTGAACATTACGGCGATTGTGAAGCACCCTGTCAGCGGGTATGTCCAGCAGGAATGGAAATACCGCTTATGAACAGGTTGATATCGGAGAATAAAATAGCAGAAGCCCTGAAAGTTGTACGAGAAACAATTGCTCTTCCTGCCATACTTGGATATATTTGCCCTGCACCTTGTGAAAAAGCCTGTCGTCGGAAAGACATTGATGATCCGGTATCCATTTGTTTACTTAAACGATTTGTTGCTGAGAATGAATATTCATTGGAAAAAAGACATACGCCATCCATTGAGCCGGATAATAATCAGAAAATTGCAATAATAGGTTCTGGACCTGCCGGTCTGGCTGCAGCATTTTACCTGAATCAAAAGGGTTTTACCTGTGATATTTATGACAGGAATACCTTGCCGGGAGGGAAATTGCGGACGGATACGAAAGAGGAAGACCTCCCAAGGAAGGTACTGGATACTGATATTGAAAACATTAAAGCGTTGGGTGTTAGATTCTATCAGAATCGTACGATTACCACATTAGATATTAAAAATGAATTGGCAGAAAAATACCGGTTTATCTTATGTACTACCGGTGTTGATAATCCGATAGATACAAATAGTTTTGAAAACACAAATTGTTCTGAACAGAAAGAACTTACAATTTTCAAAATTAATAATTCATTCTTTTTTTCTCCAAGACAGCTATCCTACAAAAGTAACATGGCTGTGAGAGCTGTTGCTTTGGGACGAATGTTGTACGAATGGACTATGGAATTCATCGATAAACAAACTGTTTCACTACCCGATAAAAAATTCAATTCTGTATATAAAAAGATTTCTATAGATGAACAGGCTGAGTTTCTTAAAGAAGCGGGGAATCATTTCCCGGGTAACAAAATAAATGTCGGGTTGCAGGGCTTTACAATCGAACAAGCCATGAATGAAGCCAGTCGTTGTCTGCATTGTGATTGTCGTAAAAAAGAAAGTTGTGTTTTAAGAGATTTATCTTCTGAATATAAAGCAAGTCAACGGGTTTATACTGTTACTTCACCTAAAAAGACTGTAAAAAACACAGATCATGAACTAATAATATTTGAGAATTTAAAGTGCATCAAGTGTGGTGTTTGCATTCAAACTGCACATGAAGCAGGAGATAAAACCGGATTCGCATTTACAGGTCGTGGATTTGATGTACATATAATCGTTCCAATTGAAAAAAGCATCCGGGAGTTGACAATTAAAACAGCAGTAAACTGCGCAAAAAACTGTCCGACAGGTGCAATTTCTTTAAAAAAACAAACCAGTATTGACAAATGAGAAATCCAGTTTTAATTTTTATAGCCTGTTTAATATCAGCAATTAGTTATGCCCAGACAGCAACCAGTTGGCCTAATTACAGAGGCAGCAACATCTTAAATGGTGTTTCGCACAGCACTTTAAATACACCCTTAAAGTTACTGTGGACGTATAAAACAAATGATGAAATAAAATCTTCACCCGTTATCAGCGAAAATATGATTTTTATTGGATCAATGGATGGAAATTTATATGCATTCGACAGATCAGGGAAATTAAAATGGAAATACAAAACAGAAGCAGCCATTGAAGCATCACCCATTATCATTAAAAATACCGTCATCATTGGGAGTTCAGGTGGAACAGTGTATGCGTTGAATTATAAAACAGGCAAACTTAAATGGAAATATAAAACCAATGGTCAGATTATGGGATCTGCTAATTGGGTTTCCGACGGTACGACTATTCAAATACTTGTCCCCAGTTATGATTTTAGTCTGTACAGCATAAATCTGGATTCAGGGAAGCTTAAATGGAAATGTGAAACCGACAATTATTTAAACGGCGCAGCTGCAACCGACAACAAAACGATTGTAATTGGAGGTTGTGATTCGTACTTACACATCATCGATGCAAAGTCCGGTAGAAAAATTACCAATATTGGAATAGGTACTTATGTGGCTGAATCATCTGCCATAGCTGAGAACCTGGCTTTTGTGGGAGATTATGACGGAGGCTTTACGTGTGTTGACATTGTAAAAAATAAAATAAAATGGAAATATACAAATCCTAAAGCTACTCCGTTTTTAAGCTCTCCGGCTGTGAATATCGATAAAGTGATCATCGGCTCGCATGATAAAAAAGTATACTGCTTTAATAAACAAACCGGTAAAATTCAATGGACTTATCAGGCATATGGAAAAATTGAAAGCTCTCCGGTATTGTTGAAAAACAAAGTGGTCATTTGCTCAAACGATGGAATTATTCATTTTATATCATTGAATTCAGGTAAAAAATTATATACATATGATCTCGGTATATCCATGAAAAGTACACCTGCTATTATCAGTAATTTCATGGTCGTTGCCGGGAAAGATGGAAAGATATATGCCTTTAAAGGTTCGCTTTAATTTAAAATAATGCTCACATTTTTAAAAACAGGTAAATTATGAAAATTGCATACCTGCTTCCGGGATCCGGTGGATCATTTTATTGTGGAAACTGCACCAGAGATAAGGTTTTTACAAAATCACTCAAAGCATCAGGTCATGATATACTCATGATTCCAATGTATTTGCCCTTAAATATCGACCAGTGTGAAGCTGACAGCCCGATCTTTTATGGCGCAGTAAATATCTACCTGGAACAACTCAGCCCGTTATTTAAAAAAATGCCTGTCTGGTTAAAAAAGTTTCTTGATTCGGAAAAAGTATTGCGTTTTGCAGCCAGACAATCCGGATCAACAAAAGCTGAAGGCAATGAGAGTATGACCATTTCCATGCTGAAAGGTACAAATGGCAAGCAGGCAGATGATTTGGACATACTTATAAACTGGCTCAAAGAACACGAAAAGCCGGATATTGTACATCTATCCAATGGGCTGCTATCGGGGATGGCCGAGAAAATAAAGAAAGAACTCGATTGTGTAATTATTTGTACACTTCAGGATGAAGATGAGTGGATTGATGAAATGAGGGAACCGTATTCTGCTAAAACATGGGAATTAATCGAATCGAATGCAGGTAATATCGATGCTTTTATTGCTGTAAGTGATTATTATGCCCAATTAATCCATTCTAAAATAAAAATACCGGAAAACAAAATACATGTGGTTCACAACTGCATTGGGGTTGAATCAATTCGTGAGAATAAACACAGGGAAAGTGGTCATACAATTGGGTATATGTCGAAAATAAACAGCTTATTTGGAGCTGATCTGCTTTTCGACGCATTTGTTGAATTGAAAAAAGAGAAACAATTTTCAACACTGAAACTTAAATACACCGGAGGATATACCGATGATTACAAAGAAGTAGTCCGCAACATCAAAAAGAAGGCCAACCTGTATCATCTGGAATCAGATGTTGAATTTTATGATGATCTCTCAATAATTGGAAAAACAAAATTCCTCGATTCCATAAGTTTATTCTGTGTTCCTTCGCGAAGAAAAGAAGCTTTTGGGATTCAATTACTCGAAGCATTTGCTGCACAGGTTCCGGCCATCTTACCCAATACTGGTGCAAACCCCGAAATTATAAAGAAAAGCAAAGCCGGATTGTTATACGACCCGAATGAACCAATTAACCTGACAAATGCATTACGAAAAGTTCTTTCAGATGAATTGCTTTATGAAGAACTGAAACAAAATTGTCATGTTTCGATAAGGTCGGTCTTTAATACGACCGGTCAATCCAACAAAATAATAGAAATTTACAAGCAATACTTCATAAACAAAGTATAATCGCTTAAATTAACAATAGAAGAAAGATGCTAAAAGTCGGGGAATTATCCAAGTCGTATGGGAATCAACTTATACTTGACAATGTCTCATTTGAAATCGAAAAAGGAAGTACTGCTGCCATTACAGGTCCTTCCGGTTCAGGGAAAACTACTTTTTTAAACATACTGGGCACACTTGATCAGGCCGATTCAGGCAGTGTTTATTTTAATAATCAAGACATCAGCTTTATGTCGGAAAAGGAAAGAAGTATATTCAGGAATAAGCATATCGGATTTATTTTTCAAATGCATTATCTGTTACCACAATGTACCGTTTTTGAAAATATATTGCTACCCACCCTTAGCTATACCGGTAAAACAGAGAAATTGGAGGCTCAACAAAGAGCGGAGTATTTACTGGAGAAAATTGATATGATCCAACACCGGGATAAACTTCCGGGGCAACTTTCAGGGGGTGAGTGTCAACGCACAGCCTTTGTGAGGGCACTAATTAATCAACCGGAACTTATTCTGGCTGATGAACCTACAGGGTCACTTGATGAAGAAAATGCAGCGATTCTTTCTGATGAGTTAATTCAGTTAAATAAGGAGTTTAATACAACCCTGATAGTTGTCACTCATTCTCTTTTGTTGGCCGGAAAAATGGATAGAACCTGGAATTTACACAACTACAAATTGAACGCCGACAAATAATTAAATGCAAAACACGTATTATGAATCTGTATAAACTCATACTCCGAAATCTACTTTATTATAAAAAGGAACATTTCTTACTTCTAGTGGGTATGATGTTGAGTACTTCTATTTTGATTTCATCACTCATTATTGGTGACTCGGTGAAGTTTAGTTTAAACGATATTGTTTCCAAAAGGCTCGGCAAAACTCAACAAATTGTTTCTACTCAGGAAAGGTATTTTCCCGCTTTGTTTTCTAAAACGCTAGCAAAAGAACTTAATACTTCTGTTGCACCGGTTTTATTGTTACGTGGAATGGCTTCATCGGACAACAGTGATGTAAGAGTTCCCAACATTCAGGTTTGCGGAATTGACAGCAATTTCTGGAAAACAGGAAACTGTAAAATGCCAGAACTGAATCAGAATGAAGTTATTATCAATACAAAATTATCTGAGAAATTAAATCTGAAAACCGGTGACGAACTGATTATTCGTATCGAAAAAGTCAGTTTTGTTACTGAAAATGCACCTTTTGTACCGACTGAAAACAACAGTGTTGCTTTGAGAATGATTGTAAAAGCCATTGCAAATGAACAATCATTTGGAAATTTCGATCTGCAAACAAGTCAGATAACCCCTTGTACAGTATTTTTTTCATTGAAGAAACTATCCGGACTTAACTTTGATGGGAATTTTGCTAACCTGATGCTTATTTCGGAAAACAACAGAACAGTTGCTGAAGTCAATGAAGCGATAAAAAAATGCTGGACCATTGATGAACTAAATCTGAAATTCAGAACCATCGATAAACAACACAAGATAGAATTAAGTTCTGAGAGGGTTTTTATTGAAGATACCATTCTAAGTATTTTAGAGAATGGAAATATGAAACCCGAACCACAATTTACGTATCTGATAAACTATATCTATTCTAAAGATAAATATACTCCTTACTCATTCGTTTCGGCTTTATCAACCTATCCGGGTTATAACCTCCGGAAAAACGAAATCATCATAAACTCATGGCTTGCAGATGATTTAGATGCCAGCATCAATGATACAATCCGGTTACAGTACTATACACTTGGTTCTTTTCGTAAACTTAAGGAACAGAGCACAAACTTCATTGTTAAGGATATCGTTGGGATAAAAGGCTTTGCTGCTGACAGTATGCTTATGCCGGCATTTAAAGGATTAGCAAAAGTAGATCGTTGCAGCGATTGGGAGGCTGGCATACCCATTGATTTTTCAAAAATACGTGACAAAGACGAAGCCTGGTGGAAAAGATACAGGGGGACACCAAAAGCATTTATTTCATACGAAACTGCTGTAGAATGTTGGGGAAAGGAATTTGGAAGTTCAACAGCAATACGATTTGATGAAAAAGCAGATACCACCCGGATAAAGCAACTCCTGTTATCAGGCCTGCAACCATCAAATTTTGGTATAAATGTTCGCGATATTAAAAAAGATTCAGGCTGGTCGGCTTCAAATGCAACTGACTTTGCTCAACTTTTCCTTTCTTTAAGCTTCTTTCTGATAATTGCTGCTTTTCTTCTGACCGGGTTATTATTTTCGATGATGATTGTTCAACGAAGTAAAGAA
>Ga0302215_10000820_pt1 | contig 22618 bp, 33 predicted proteins | sample II_Fen_N3_1_FD_194580 | JGI IMG/M metagenome (GOLD analysis project Ga0302215, IMG submission 194580) | Peat permafrost microbial communities from Stordalen Mire near Abisko, Sweden - II_Fen_N3_1 | ecosystem: Environmental > Terrestrial > Soil > Wetlands > Permafrost | place: Sweden: Abisko... | reverse complement strand
AAAGCCACAAGGCCATGTTTCAACTGGTAGTCGGAGCTAATGAGGTGCGAGCTGCTATGTTGCTTCAGGACCTTCAGGTACAATTCGAATCAAACAACCGGATAATTAAAGATTTCGGTATGCAAAGAAGTTATGGTAATTGGGCAGATGGACAATTTGAAACAACTGACCGTTGCACATTCATGGCTTTAGGTATTGATCAGAAATTTAGGGGACTCCGATTGAATGGAGTAAGACTAGAGTATGTTTCATTGGATGACCTCGAAGATAAAAAAAGAGCATTAAATGATACATTAATTGGAGAGTATACCGATAAAATAACAGGAGACATACAAGGAGCTTTTTCAATTAATTCTGAAAGGATGATTATGAATAATAATTATTTTGTAAAAAAAGGGTTAGTCGAATCAGTAGCTAAAAAGAAAGGTTTTAATCTTGATAAAATAGACACTACAAAAAATCTTATTTTAAAAGAAAAATACGCTCATTTATATTTGGTAAATCTAACTACACAATATCATACCAAAATAAATGATCAAAATACATCAACATGGGAACCATCGTGGAAAGAAAGGTTTACACATGAAGCTTGTCTCCGTAAAAAAGAACAGTATAAAGATGATCCGGAAACTTTATCCGGTGAATTTTATAATACACCAATCATGGCAGGTAAACGCATTAAGAAACAAATGATAAGATTTGTAAAGCCAAAATCATTCGACTCTTATCTTGTAATTATTGGTAACTGGGATTTAGCATACTCAACAACAGCGTGTTTTAAAGCAATGGCGGTACTAGGAGTTTCAGGTATACGAATGACTGTTATTGATATTTTTTGTAGACAAACAGCTGACATTGAAACGGCATTAGATTATCATTATACACAAGCCAATATAATGACAAAACTAAATGGTTCATCATTATACTACTACGATGCAAGTGTTGCTCAGGAAGCTGTATATTCAACTACGATCTTAAGATCAGCCATGAAACACAAATCTATCTGTATACCGTTGCCACAAAAGTCACATACAGATAAACCCACAAAAATTGATACTGTACTTGTTGGTTCATTAATAAGTGGAATTTTAGATTTTAGCGAAGATTTGAAAGAAAATCCGGATTGGGATGAAGCTGAAAGACAAATGCTTCGATTTGAAAAAGGGGGTAAATATCCTGTTGACTTTCCAGATGCACTTTCAGATGCAATTCTAAAAGCTCAAGAATATTTAATAGACGATGAGTCCGAAGATGATGAAATCAATAACAAACCGATAATCGGTAAGCGCGAACGCGGAGGGTACTAACTATAAACTATCTACTAACATGGTATTTCTAACTAAAGCAGAACTTAAAACAGTCGCTGATATTAATCTGATTGGCATTCTTACCGATTTGGATGATACGATTATAACCGACATTATCGATGAAAGCATTGATAAAATGAAAGGCTATTTAAGCCGCTACTACGACATTGATACAATTTTCAATGCCGAAGGTACTGCACGTAAAAAGTCTATCGTAAAACGCCTGAAGGATATTGTAATCTACGAGATATATGAACGCCACACACGCGACACCAATGCCGTTGCAGCTCGACGCTATGCCGAAACAATAGACTGGCTCGAAAAATCGTACACAGGCGAATTGGGAGATAGAACGCTCCCTGAAAAGCCAACAGAAATAACCGACACCGAAGGAACCACCGGAGAAAATAGATACGGTGGAAATACACGATACAATTCAGCTTATTAATTCATAGATATGAAAAAGCAAAAAGACTTCAACAAATTAGCACTGGCAGCAAAGCCAACGGTAAATGTACAATCAACAGGGCGCAATGCTAAGAAACCACCCATAACCGACACGCGGGGTTCTGATACGATGGAAATAGACTATTTTCGGTTGTATGAATCCATGTACCGGAAAGAAGTAACAGACTGGCAGAACGCTCGAATGTCACGCTACGACCCTTTTAATCCGGTAACATACCTGATACAACAGCTATACAAAGATGCTATGTTGGATAACCACCTTCAGGGAGCAATCCAACAACGTATTTTGCGTGTTGTCAATAAAATTGCCGTATTCAAAGATGCTGAAGGTAAACAGGATGATGATCGTTCAAAACAAATCAATAAAAAGTGGTTTCGTCATGCCATGCGTAAAGCAATGGAGTCAAAGTTCTATGAATATAGTATGTTCCTGATTTCCGATTTCACTTCGGGAAGCATTCGCAAACTCATTGATATACCTCGCGAAAACATTATTCCTGAAAAAGGACTGCTATTGAAAGAAGCCCATAACCCTGCCGGTGTTGCTATCCGGTACGAAGACTTTTCAAACTTTCTTATCTATGTTCAACTATCACCCGACAAAGGCGGTATCCTTGAACGTATAGCTCCAATGACAATCTACAAACGCCATTCGTGGGCTTCGTGGGATGAGTTTGAGCAAATATTCGGTGTGCCTATCCGTATTGCAAAAACAATGATTAATACCAAAAAGCACAAAGATGAGCTTCAGGAGTGGTTGCAAATGATGGGAACTTCCAGTTATGGAATCTTTGACAAACAAACTGAAATTGAAATCAAAGAGAATCAGAAAACCGATTCTTTCAATGTGTTTGATAAGAAAATTGAACGCATCAACAAAGAAATGTCTAAAGGTATTGTAGGGCAAACTATGACTATGGACGATGGTTCTAGCAAGTCACAGGCAGATGTTCACCTTCAAATGTTTCAGGATATAACTGATGCTGATATAGCGGATGTTCAGGACTGGATTAACGATGATTTCGTTCCTATTTTGCGTAACCTTGGTTTTGATATACCGGAAGGCTACACCGTGGAGCTTCAGGCTAAAAAGAACGTGAAAGCGAGTGAAAAGATTAAGGAAGACAGCGAGTTACTTAAATACGGATATAACCTTACAACTGAATACATCGAAAGTACTTACGGTGTAATGCTTGACAAAGAGAACCCCAAAACTCAACCGGCGAAAGCAAGTAACCAGTCTCTCAGTTTTTTCGATTAGCCCCGGACTCTAAAACGGCCTTTTCCAAAGTTTCTTCCTACTTTGGAAAAGGTTTAAACCTAAGAGTAACCGGGGAACTCGACACCGACCTTCTTTATTTCGACAATGATTTAGAAACACGCCAGTTGGCTATTTCTGAATATCCAAGTTTGCAACTAGCCAACCGTCAAACGGATTTAAACAGTGCTGTAGAGCAAATATGGCAGGGTAAAGGCAGTGAACTCATGCGCCCTATTTTCGATACGTACAACAACGATTTACATCGTGCCGTTGCATCCGATAATGAAGAGACAGCGAAGCTGTTTAAAAACAATGTGAGCCGTTTAGCAGCAGCCAAAGCAAACTATACAATTAAAGAACTAGAACGCTGTAAAGCTGATATAAACGGCGTTATAAGAAGCAAAGAAGAGTATCTCAGAACTGCCAAAATAGTAATAGGTCGTGCCAACCGTGCACAGGCTGCAGAATACAATACCACTTCGCATCGTTGTCGTGTAGCCAAACAATGGGCTCAATTTACAAAGGAAAAACGGCTTTTCCCAAACATTGAATGGTTGAGAACCCGTTCCGCTTCACCGCGTGAACTTCACCTGACATACGTTGGTCGTATTTGGTCAATGGATGACCCTTTTCTGAGAAATAATACCCCGGGATGTATTTACAATTGTAAGTGCGATATTAAGAATACTGATAAGCCGGTTACAGATAATTCAGAACTTATTGAGGTTCCGGTTTCTCCTGGGCTCGAAGGTAATCCGTATTATACCGAAAAGATTTTTACGGACAAACATCCGTACTTCAGTCGTGTTGAAAAACATATACCTGATGTTGGAGTGCTGTATAATCCGGATGAGGTTGCTTATCTTAATCGAATAACTGATAAAGGAATCAACTATCAGGTACATTATTTAGTTCGTAATGCAGCAGAAACAAAGGAAAATGAAGTTATTGCCCGTGCGTTAGCAAACGATGGATTTAAAGACGTAAAACTACTACCGACCATCAACGCAAAAGAACAAGTTTTGCGACAACGTTACTATGGTATTGAATATACGAACAAAACGAAATGTCCTGATTGTTCAGCTAATGGAGAGATGTTAGAGTTTAAAAATACGACTTTTAAAAACTTATCTCATAACATCCTTGAGGCTTCAAAGAAAACAAACACAGCAGTTATTAAGCTTTCAGGAAAAACGGATGAAGCATGGTTGGAACGTTTTTGCAGGAAGCAATTCACATTAGTCGATAGAGAGAATCTTGAAAAGATTATAATTGTAGATAGTGATAATGTATTTATCTACAAAAAATAACTAAGGCGAAGATTTTTGATTGCTCAAAAAAGTTCGCCTTAGTGGGTCGAAGTACGCAACTCCGACACCACAAAAGTACAACATATTTTGAATAATTGTACTCTTTGATAAATAATTTATTGTTTTCACTGATAACTGTTTACTAATAACTCACAACTGAAATGGACGGAGACCAATTTGCAAGCCATTTACTAAACATGTCCGAAGAGGCCAGACGGTTTATTGATGACGATGCACCCATTATAATGGGTAAAAATGCCAGGGATGTTTTTACGGAAAACTTTCAACACGAAGGCTTCACTGACACAGTCAATGAATCGTGGGAAGAGGTTAAACGTCGGTTGAATCCAAAGGTAACCGGGGCAAAAGCAACCCGAAAGATTCTAACTGGTGACACAGGTGATTTAGGTATGAGTATAGAGTATCAAAACGCCGCCAATGGCGAAGTTACAATCGTATCCGATAAGAAGTACTCCAAAGCACAAAACGAGGGCACAACGAACGCCGGACGCAATCATAACGTCACTATTCCGGCGCGTAAGTTCATTGGTGATTCTGCTGAAGTGGACAAACGCAATATTGAAGCTTTTGAAAGAAAGCTGAATGAACTGGATAACACGAAATAAAAAAGCCTCAGACAATTAAGTCTGAGGCTTTTTTATTTGGTTTCGCAATTTATATCAATAATCTTTTAATTTTATACTCCAATCTTCACCACTATTATTAATCAGATAAGTCATATTGTCCCGTTTGATATACTTAACGCCTTTAGCTTGCAATGCTTCCATATTTTCACCCGGATTGATAAACTTATACCAAAATGGGAAAAGGTCTAAAAAACGCCCAGAAACATACTCAAAACGATATTCAGGAACTCCTTTTATTTCCAAGTCTTTATTTTCGCCTGTCATATAAATATGGAAGTAAATATACAACCGGTCTGAGTCATCTACAGCATTCACATACTCATATTTAAAAGCATACTCGCTGTTTTCTTCCGATTTAAATACATAGTGACGCTTTGCATTCGATACGAGACTATCACTTAGCGCACGCATATCATCTTTACTAGTTGATATAAACTTGATTTGTGCACTAGCAAATACCGAAGCTAAAAGGAAAATTGATAACATTAGTTTTTTCATGGCTGTGTTTTTTTTGGCAAATATAGTTATTTGGTTTTAAATGGTTCTACTGTTATTTCCGTTTTTTTACTCACATATACTCGTCCACTTCCTTCACAGGTTGTACAAGTGATAGCGGTTGGATATTGTCGTAGCCTATCATGCTCAGGATAAGTATATGCTATTCCAGTACCTTCACAGTCCTTACATAATTCAATTTTTGGGTGTTGGTATCGTTTGTATGTCATATTAGAAGTTTTTATTTAAGTATTCATTCAATTCGTCTGCTGTTTTGTTGGCAATTAAGCACTTGTACTTTGGCTTTCCGCTTTCCAATCGCTTCCGTTCGGTCAATCCTCCACGTTCACTATCTATATTGAACCACACGCGGTAAATGGTTTGTGTTGTACGGTCATCAAACAAATAGCCTAGTGAGTTTGGAACGTCATTGCTACCGTAGTATTTCCAATAGATAGGTATTTTAAGGAGTGGGAAAAATGCTTCGGAAGTCATAATTAATACCGTAAATCAGTCCAGTGAATCAGTTTGCCTGTAAAATTTTCATTAAACCATTTGAAAAAGTCAGTAACAGAATCGAAACCGTCATTTTTTGCAAGTTGTTTAAGTTTTGGATAATGTGTTACTTCAAATGTTTTAGACCAATGCCCAACTAACCTATCATCAATGTAAACGCTGGCTTTGTGTGGATAATGAATGATTGTTACTTTCTGTGTACCTGTACAATCGTTATTGTAGAAGTTATCAAAGTGCTTGGTTCTGACACCGTGACAGTGGTTTATTCTACGTCCTTGTTTCCACCGCTCGTGTATATCTTCACGCATAGTGTGTTTTTTGTAACCGTTTATTATTTTTCGGTCGAATTCCGTTGGTTTATTCCAAGGGAATAGCTTTTTGTAGCCTAGTATCATATCTGTTTTGTTTTATGTGAAATAAAATGTTTTACCACTTCCAGTGCCAAACCGCTGTTGTTTTATAGTTACTAAGAATGGAAAATCTTGTTTTTTGACTTTATCCAAAGCCTCTTTAATTGGGGCTGCATTGGTGAAAAATTTGCGTTCTATATTTTCATATCGCACCTTTACAACACATCTACCTTCACCAAATCTTGTCTTTACATTAGCTTCGTAATCAAGTATTTCTATTTCGCAGTTGGTAACTTCTTCTATTGATATAATAGGCACTGCGAATATGTTTTTATCTTCATTTGTTTTTATTCCGAAATCAGAGAATTTTTTCATTGAGTACTTTTTTTAATAAGTTTTTTGAATTGCAATGCTTAGCCCAACCGAGCCAAGGAGCTATTTTAATTTTATATTCTTTATCAGTTATTTGCTTCATTTTATTGAGCTTTGCAGCTTTACGGCAAAGGCGTTTCTTTATCGTTTTTCGCATTAAAACATGTGAGTGATAAAAAACATAACCAACGAAGTCAATACCACGAGAATCGACAGGAAATACCTGATAATTGCCTTTTATCTGTACCTTTAGGTTAGTTGTCAAATAAGTGTCGATATCTTTTAGTAATTTATGTAAATACGGTTTATCTCCGCTTAAAACAACAATGTCATCTGCGTATCTGTAATAGTATTTTACCCGCTTTTCTTCCTTTAACCAGTGGTCAAAATAGGACAAATACAGATTTGCAAAGAACTGGGATAAATAGTTTCCAATTGGAACACCGGGAGCACTATCAATTATTTCATCCATTAGGCTAAGTAGCTTATTATCTTTCAATTTTCTTCGGATAATAGCTTTCAAAACTTCATGATCAATCGTTGGGTAGAACTTCTTTATGTCTAGTTTTAGACAGTATGTCGTATTCTCAATATCTTTCAAGTCCTGTTTCAAATCTTTTAACACAGCGTGAATTCCACGACCTTTTATACATGAATACGTATGGTGAACAAACACTGATGTCCATATCGGTTCAAGTATATTCATAATAGCATGATGAACCACTCTATCTCTGAAGGGCAATCTGAATATGTCTCGTTCCTTTGGGTCATATATTTTAAACACGCTATATTCAGACGTTTTATAAGTTCCGGTTATCAGTTCATTGTACAACTGATCAATGTTTCTTTCAACATTTCTTTCAAAAATCTTGACACCATATTGCCCGGACTTTCCTTTCCGGGCTTTTTGGTATGCAAGCATCAAATTGTCTTTTGTGACTACTTTGTCAAATAAATTATTTATTCTTTTCATAAGTCTGGCTTTCAAAAATGGAGCTTTCTCGTTTGATACTAACACCGTTGAAAGATTAGTCGTTTTTTGCTAAGAAGCAAGGTTTTTGCCTTTTCATTTACCAGTTGGGAACTGGAACCTGCATTCGAATTCGTATTATCGTAATTCGTATCGTTCAAACCGAACGCTGAAGCAGAACCAGCGAAGGCAAACAACCTTCAATTCTATTACCCTAGTTGAACTCCCTTCCAAACATCAACAAATTGAGTTGCTGAATACTCAGCAGTTTCTTCGTCAATATTTTGCAGACGGGAACCGGAACCCGCAGTCGAACACGTACGAACGTAACCCGCATCGCCCAAACCGAACGCCGAAGCAGACATGTTAAACCATGGACGCCATTTCCGTTCGCTCCAATTATCCCAATCAGGTTTTTTGGAATCATTTAAAGCTTCAGTTACAACAACTGCATTGTAAGTACTTTCAAAAAACTCTTTCAAGTCTTCCGGCACATTCGAGAAGTCAACTTGTGGTCTACCTGTAGCCTGAAATGCATCTTCTACAGTTTTGATTTTGTCTAAATTTTGATTTTTTTTCATGTTGGTAATTTTTAATTGATTATTAAAGTGATAACATATCTCTGAATTCATTTTTAAATTTCTCACCTGCAATCTTAGCCCTTTTACTATCAAAAAAAGCCAGACGGGAACCGGAACCCGCATGCGAAACCGTAAAAACGTAAACCGTAACGCACAAACCGAACGCCGAAGCAGAACCGTTATTTCTAAAGTATGGATAATGACGATACTCTGACTCGTTGTATAAGTCAAATCTTTTTGACTCATTCAAAGCTTCAGCAATAACTACACATTTGTAGGTCGCTTTAAAGAAGTTGCGCAAATCTTCAGGCACACAATCAAAGTCAGGCACTGAAGGTCGACCTGTTTCATTTAATGCATCCTCTAATGAGTTGACGCGATCTTCTACAGATACATTAAAAAACTCCTTACCGAAAGTATCTTCCAGTATTTCTTTAATTTCAGGAGATGCCGTTTTGTACCGGCTGCGAGCTTTTTGCTCATCAATTTGAAGTTGTTTCATAAATTTTTATTTTTTAATTTGAATTTGCCGACCAACGCTTTGGTTATCGGATTGCATCCATGCAGGCGGTCAAACCTGCATAGCTTACTATTTGTAAAAAATATACTTTTCTTCGCAGTAAAGACAATCGTTTTCATCACAAAATTTCACTACAGCCTTACGTGTTTTAAAATCCTTTGATTTTCCATTTTTAAGTTTAAAGTGTTCAAGTGAACCATCTACATATTTGAGTGGTACAAATCGTGTGTGTGTTCTGAATCGTTTCATAATGTCAAAGATTTAAAATAATGACTGTTGAGCCGTTTGCGATTTATTAGGATGAAATAGTTGAAGTTCTACAGGTGTATCCAAATACCTGCTAATGCTATATACGCGTCCATTTTTAAAGTACATTTTCACATCGGAAGCATGTATTAAATCTTTTCCGCTATCAGGGCTTCCTTTGACACTTCCAAAGTCTACCATCACAATGCAAAGTTGACGGTTTGCGAAGCGTTTACGAAGTTCTTTCAGTTGATTAAAAGTGAATGACATATATTTTACCGAGTCGATCACAATAAGCCGGTAATAGTTCTTTTCAATCACGGTACACATATCTTCAAAAGTCATTGCATCGCCTATAAAAAGCTTCACGGCATCAATGTCGTAGTTATTTATACGGTTCTGAATCGTTTGGTTTGCACCCTCTTCGTGTGAGTTGTATAGCGACTTTCCAAATTGCTTCGCAAAGTAGTTCGCAAACTTCACAAGAAATACCGATTTACCCGAACCGCTTTCACCATAGCACATCATAGTGAATTTACGTTCTGGTTTACCCATGAGTTTTGCGTAGAACTCATCAAAATCAAGCGTATGAAACTTCTTTTCTTTCATACTTTTTACGCTGAAAATTTTCTTTTTTGCCATAAGTTGGTTAGTTTTCCTCTTACCCCTCCCCATTTGGGGAGGTTGGGAGGGATTGGTGTATTTAATTGGTTTGTTTTTCCGTAGCCTTCATAATCTTGGTTATCGCACTGACTGAAACGCCAAACTTCAGGATTATTTTCTCTTCAATGATTTCGTAACGTAAACCGGAGTCCCATAGCTTATTGAATTCATTGACTATATCTTTATTCCTGTTACTTTTGCCTTTCAGTACGCGCTCATCTTTGATTTTAGGCATACGCGTTTGATTTTAGTAGTTTATTCTTTCTTATCGTTCTCTTCTCCTTTGGAGGGGTCGGTGGAGGCTTTCCATTTTCCCACTATCGCAATCTTTTCCTGAAGCTCATCTTTCGTCATTTCTCCTATCTGTTTGCCCCAGTGTTTCAGGCAATAGGCTGCAATGTTCTTCCAGTATGGTTTCTTCTTATTACCTTGATAACAAAACTCTTCATACTTGCTTTCGGCAAACGAGTACCATAACCGCCATCGCATCCGTGTCAATGCATCTTCCTGTAATTGCTTCGCTTTTTCGGGTGTTACTTCAATCGTTTTCATATTAATGGTATTAATGTGATGTTGAAAATTCCATATTCACAATGAATGCAATCCGACAAAACAACCGTGTTATCTGAATATACCGCTGTAATTCGGCTTTCTTTTACCACACCATCGGCTTTATCTTTAATCAGTGCTTTGCCATCTTTTACAAAGTGGTTACACACTTCCTGCAACCGTTCTTTAATCTGTTTTTTCGTTTTTTTCATATCCGTATTAATTTAGTGGCGTTATCTATAGTACTTCAAACTCTTCACAACTAATATCACTCAAAGTAATTCCCATCCGATCAGCGCGACGAATAGCCCTGTCAGCCTCATCGTAGTTCCACCAACGAGCCGAAGCCAATGCTACTACTTTATTGTTGGTTATGCCTTTTTCAGCGCAAAACGATGCAATGTCCTCAGTACTGATATTGTCAATCCTGAACACCGAAATACGGCGGGCAAAAGTGGTGTATTGGTTACTGTTTTCTTTGGTTGGATACCAACGATACGAAACTCCATTGGTACTTTCGTATGTACGGCATTCGAGACCTGCCATTTTTCCAATCCGGTTCATTACTTCAGTAATTCCTACTATAGTAATGCACAATAAGCCTTCGGTAGCAGTTCGCAGATTCTTGAATTCTTTGAAAAACGAGTTTTTTGCCACTTCGCTTTCGTCAACAATAAGCATCGGATTACTATCCGCTTTTGCCTCTACCATGGCAATAATATGATCAAGCAAAAATGAACTGGAGAAACGTTTCCGTTTTTTATCCAATTTAATACCCATTTCGGTAGCCATCTCCTGTAGAAAGCGATTCCAAGTCATTTCTTTGCGGTCAATCTTAATATACCAGCAGCATTCGTTTTCTTCAGCAAACTTTTTAAATACGATTGATTTGCCAACGCCGGTATTGCCAACCACAAGGCGCATATCGCTCATTTTTTTACCTGCTGTGGCAATGTTCCACATTTTATTAAATTGGCGCGTAGGAACGAGTATTTCATCGCCCAGATAATCTTTTAGGCTGTCATAGATCACATTCAACAATTTGTCGGTAAACGACTTCTTATTGTTCAACAATTCGGAAATAGTACCTTCCGAACGACCTGTAATACGTGAAATTTCAGCAGGTTTAAGGTTTTTTTTATCCATCAACACTAGCAACTTGTCACGTAAGCCGGATTGTTTAGGAGTGATTTCAATTTGTTTACTCATAGGGTGTATTTTTATTGGGTTAGTTTAATTCTATTCTATGTATTTCACCGGTATCCGGGTCTATTATTTCTTTGTATCGTGGAGTCTCTTTAGCTTCAACCTCTTCAAGTAATAAAGCTGATTTATCATAGCGACCTTCAACTCTTTTTTCAAAATCCACATGTATACGGCGTTTTCCGGTCAACATTTCATTTCCCAAGGCTTCTATCCGTTCAAAATCAGGATGCATACTTACTTGTTGTTTAATGTCTGCATTGATAGCTTTAGCCGTTTCCTGTACCCGGTACTGAAGAGCCATATAATTGTCAAGCACTCCCTTTTCTTCTTTGGTTTCAGCTATGTAGGCTGTATTTACTTTCAGCCCCCAAATACCAAGATATTTGTTGTCGTGACTGAACACCGGTGCGGGGTCTCCACCTTTCAAAATATAGATTTTCAGTTTATTGCTTGTAGTTGCATCCATGGGTATATAAGTGAATATCCGTTCGGCAATGGCACGTTGCTCACTCGTTTCAATGGATGGGTAATAGGTGTAATTCTTTGTTTCGTGACTTATATCCAATCCGTTAATAGTTAGTTTGCGTTCGTGGAGTGTTCCGCACATTTGGCATATTTGAGTGTAACTCATTTTAGGCACGTAGCTTTCCTTTTCATCCCACATCTCGAAAGGTGTTTTATTGCACGGTTTGCGCTCTAAAGTTTCGATAACGCGTTCGTTCCAAGCCTTTATACCTTCGGTTTTTGCCCACTCCATGGCTATCGATGCGCTGCGGGCGTTGTGTTTGCCTTTCATTTCGCGCTTATCCGATGGTTTAGAGTTTATTGAACCGGTTGCAGTTCTATTTTGACCGCTATAACCTTTCAGAAAGCGGGTTATGTCATTATCGAACATATTGAATAATGACTCAATAGTTTTTGCACGGGCGTTACCCACGATGGAAGGGTATAGTTTTATTTCGTTTTCTTCGCACCAACGTTCAAGTTCACGCCATGCGGGTCCGCGGTCACAATGTATAATTGCCGGTTTGTATCCGGTTTCAATAATTCCCATCATTATCGCTTCTTTCACAGCGTAGAAAGGTTCTTTCACACCTATCAATGTCGATACTCCAACCATCCGAAGCGTAGCCACATCCACCAATTTAATAGCGTAAATGTGTTGGCGTACTTTGCCTTTGAACTCAACACTTTCGTTCTGAGCAGTACCATCAATAACCCATACATGGTTTTTCTTTTCCGGTAGTTCGCGACTTACCGAAGGAATATAATTCAACCTATAATTTACAGCATCGGTTTTCTCCAAGGCGTTAGGGTTTTTGAGTGGTGCAAGCAATTGGTACAACCGTGCCTCAGTTGGCGGGTTATAGCATCCATTTTCGTCCAACCACCATCCCATTTGCCCGCCGTATTCAACCCATTTTTTATAGACTGTAGCCACACCCATGTTAGTACCGTTTATATGCCAAAATGCCGCTATTCTGAATTGTTCATCGCTAACTTTTACGGCATTTCCGTTATTCATTCGCTTTGGCAGTATTATATCTTGTGGGCGTTTGCCTTTATCCATAGCGGTAAGCACATCATCAAACCATTTATTAAAGCGGGTTTCACTTCGGGGTATTTTTACTTCAAATTCTATCTTAGTAATAGAAGTAAGTAAGTTCATTCGGAAGCTTCGCACCAATACTTCGCAACGCTTCACATCGGCTTCGCTTGTTTGTATTTTTGTCACAAAATCGAATATCCATTGTACCAAAGCACATTGTTTCGCATAACCTTTCACTGAGTTAGAGTGTAATCCAAGGTCGAGATATGAAGCCGTATAAAGTGTGTAATGTGTTCTCATGTAATTTTCAATAGTGGAGCGTATAAACGGTTCATTGATGTGAAGCGATTCAGCTGTGAACTCCACTGCCATTGGTGCGCAATCCTCACCGGCATTGGTAGCCGTAAGAAGTAATTGGGAGTACTCGTTTTTCAGGCTGGCAAACTTCTCTATAACCTTTGCTTTGGTTACGCTCGTTAAGCTATCTACAAATACCCATCTGCCATCATCATTCGTTACATCTGCCAAACGACCTTTACTCTTTTGCGCTCTATACGATACTTCCGTATAAATACCTTTCAAAAGCAAATGCTGTTTAGAGATCATCAATCTACCTTGTGGGTCTATAAAAAGTTCTTGTTGCATAACTTATTAATTTGTTTTTTTTGAACCCTACCGCGGACACGAACCGCGGTTAATTCCAAATAGGGCTTAATTTAGCTGCGTAATCTTTATATCAGTAAATACCATACTTACGCAATCTATTTTTAGTTCATCGGGCGTTATTGAAAGCATCATTTCATTAAGTTCTTCGTTTTCAGCCTCCGTTATCTGATCAATATGTATCAGTTTTTCTTTAGCATCAATTTCAGTAGCACAAAGAACTAAATCGTAATACTCTTCGTCAGTTATTTCTATTTCCCGTTCAATCTTAACCTCGTTCTCAACTACAGCGTTGAAATTTACCGTTATCTTTCGCATGATTAGAAGCTTGAAAGATTCAATACAATTGGTTCCCATTTTTGTGAAATCTCAGAACGTTTGTAAAACTCCAATCGCATTTTGCTGTCAACCGGTCTGAAGCTTTCTTTAAATAACCGAAGAGCTTCCACCCAACGGGGGTCGCTAAATGTTGCTTCCTGAGCATATAAAGTCTGAATCCGTCCATATTCCAACTTACCTTCTTTGTTCTTTTCCAGCAAACCCATAATCACTCCAAATAAATCCTTATCGCGCTTCTTAACCACATCACCTAAGAAATCCTTTAGTAACTCTTCAGCTTTATCAGCCCGTTCGTCCCAATCGCACGAAGTTGAATATCGGTACACAAGTTTATACTGGCCATCCAAAGTCTTTACATGAAAACCGCCTTTAGAATTAGCGCGTATTGCACCGTATTCATTCAACCGTTCACGCATTTCAGTTAGCGTTTTAGTTGAGTTATCAAAGAATGTGGTCAAAATAGTATTCAGTCTAATCGCTTTGCGAACCATTCGCAAAGTATTGGTTTCGATGTACTTTTCATACTCACCACGATTTTTGTTTAGTTGATTTAGCTCATCTTTACGCCTTTCAGCCAAATAAGCCTGCAACTCATCGGTTGTCATTTGATCAACCGTTTTTACTTCCTTGTTTTCCATACTGTTTGTTTTTTTAAATTTTAGTTGTGTATTTTTACTTGATTTCTAAAGAGTAACCGGGTCAATTGTTCCGCTTCAATTTCAGGATATACAATCTCCACCCATTAACCTTTAAGGTTAATGATTACATCCATATTAAGCATATCCATACGTTGCTCTACACGGTTAAATGAATTGATGTGTACTGTAATTTTCTTTCGAGGAGTTTCGCGTAGGTAATCGCGAAGTAAAGACATGGTAATAATACCCATACCCACACTAAATGCATATAAATAATAGCCATCGGTAACAATATCGACTATTAAACTTCCAATACTAAATACCGATGCAATACACATAGATACTATTGAACAAGTTGGGAAAAAGTGTTTTATCATATAAAAAGTGTTTAAGGATTATTTTATCATTGCATAATACTTCGTTGCAGCCTCTTCAACTATTGGTTTCAGAGTTCTTGTACCGTTCAATTGCTGGCGTACAGTCGTTTCAGAATAGGTTTTCTTACTCTGTTCAGTTGCTATCTTATTAGCTATTTGCATGATTCGCAAACTGTCTCCATGTTGTTTTTTTTGTTGAATTTCTTGCAGATTCATATTTTTATGTATTTTTGTGCCGTAAATCGGTGCAAATATAGTATGATAATTTCATACTTCAATCATAAATAGTAAGAAACTTTCATACTAAATGAATTATAACGATAGATTTTTCATACTATTTGAGACTCTCAAGAAGGCAGGACGTATAAAAACATATGTTCAGTTAGCCGAAATTATAGGTACTAATAAGGCAGGAATCAATGATATCAAGTCTGGAAGGAAGAAACTTACCTTAGAGAATATAAAAAGTATGATATTATCATACCCAGATATCAATTTATATTGGTTTTTGACAGAAAGTGGAGATGTGTTGGATAAAAACTTTATTGCTAAATCAAAAAGTAATGATTCTAATAAAGATTTAATTGAAAAAATTTGTGAGTTGAGCGTAGAAAATGCAGATTTGAAAAAAAAGAATGATGTATTGATAAAAGAAAATGAACAATTAAAAAAAGACAAATCAAAACCATACAAATCAGTTCAGTGTCAAGTTAGTATGGCAGCTGAACCTAAATTAGAAATTGAAAAATAATATCTATGGAAATAAATGAAGTAATGAATAACGGGATATTTATAGGTAAAGCACTTATTTTGCCTAAGAAATCAATAAATATGATGCTTGAATCGTTATCAAAAGATGAGAAACCTATTATTATAACAGTATGTAATCTGGGAGATAAACCCGGGGTAATTACGCTTACTAATAAAAGGATTATTTTCACATCAAAAGTTCTATTTAATTCGATAAAAAAAGAATTTGATTTAAAGAACGTTACAAGTATTAATTATGAAAGTTCTTTCGCAAATAAGCTCACAATAGTATCATATAGTGAGAGAGTTGTAATAACTGCCATTGAAAAATCATCCGGTAATAAAATTATTGACAAATTTAATGAGTTGAAAGATTAAATTTTATATCTTTGTACCGGTGTATTTAATACGGGTGTGGTTATCCGTAGCTAAAGGCGAAGCGTTAAAGTTTCGCCTTTTATTTTTTTTAACCTAGTTACCGCGGTAACATTTACTGGTAACAATAATGTTACCTTCGCGGTAACATTCTGAATCCATTCGGTAACATAATTGCATAAAAAAAGGACTTACCGAAGTAAATCCTTGTATAATTAAATCCTTTGTGCACTCATTGTATACCATTGTTCACGGGCACTTCGCAGTTTTCGCAGCCTTTTCTCTCATTTCCTTTCATTATGCGGTCATAAGCATTCATATTTTTTCGTCCAATTTTAGACTATACACATACAATCTTTTGTTTCTCTTTAAGTTAGATGTTACCGCTCGCGTTTGTTTGTGCGCTTTTGGTTCTTTGTCTCTTATTTGTAAGAAAGTCAGTGTGATTAAAATGAGCGGTCGAAAATTATTTCTGCTTGCTCATTTTTTTATTTTGAAGCATTTACATATTACTGCTCACTGATGGATTTTACCTTTCGGCAGACAGAATTGTTTGTTTAAATGATTTGTGTTTTTTGGTTCTATATTATAATGTAGATTTGTATATTCTTAAATTAGATGACATATTAAACCTTAGTCATTTTAATTTGTCTATAAAGCAAATAAATCCTATAAATATGAGTATATGTTGTGTTGTGGTAGATGCTGATCGGCAATCGATTTGTTTGCTGGATGATAGCATCAAACAGTTTAATCAGATAGATTTAGTTGCAAAATTTGATAATCCACTGAAAGCATCTACTTTTTTAACGGAGCATAATGTTGATTTTGTATTTATAGCTCCGGAATTTAAAAATGCGTTTATACAACAAGCGATATCCAAATTTAAAAATAAGCCATTATTTGTAATGACCGAAACAGGGGCTGAAAATGATCATAGAGGATTGAATGCTACTGAAGCCGATTATGTTTTGAATCCATTAGGTTATGCCGATTTCTTTCAGGCAATTACTGCCATGCGTCAATCAAATTCACAATAGATATACCGTTTTGAGTTTACAAATTGATTAGAATACTCAATAGTTGAGCTTTGGTGTGTACGCCGGCTTGCTTGTGCTTTATTTCGCCATTTTTGAATATCATCAATGTTGGTACACTTTGAATCTGATACCGACTTGCAATCATCGGATTTTGGTCAACATCAATCTTTATAACCCTCACACGTTCGCCAAGTTCATCCGCTACTTGTTTCAGTATGGGCGATTGCGTTTTGCACGGCCCGCACCACACAGCATGAAAATCGACTATAACCGGACGATTTTCTTTTATAATTGAATCAAAATTTCCTTTCATTTTCTAGGTGTTTGTTTTATTGTAATATCTCTTTGCCTACAATTTCGGCTGCCACAGCTACACAGCGGGCACAGGGGCGAAGCTCATAATACTTTGTTGTTCGTTCCGAAGCTTCGGGATTTTGCGGTTCATGCTTTATTTTCAATAAGTCGGCACAAATGTACGATCCCATAATTGATTTGAACTCGTTTGCTGTTCGTTGTACGGCTTCGTAATTTGTATTTTTGGCGATTTTGTCTTTTACATCGGTAGCCGGAAAATGCAACCCCAACACCAAAAACATCCCCGAAACTGCGCCGCATACTTCACGCAACCGTCCCATGCCACCACCAAAAGAAGTAGCCAGTTTAGCTGCTGTTTCTTTGTCTATGCCATACATATCGGAATAAGCCATAAATACAGCCTGAGAGCAGTTGTAACCCTGCTCAAAATATGCAATGGAGGTTGTAACTCTCGATTCTAGATCTTTCATGTTTTTAATATAAAAAGTAAATAAATGCCAAACTGATAATGGCGATAAAAAACCACAATGTAATACCTAAAACAAGTGGCTTAATACCCACCGATTTGATGGTTGACCTTGATAGCCCAGCACCAATAAAGAAGAGCGTAAGCGTTAAACTTTGGCGTGAAACCGATACTGTATTGTGTGTAATTGCTTTGGGGATATTCAAATAGGTGTTTATGACCATGGCCACAATAAAAAACAGGATAAACCACGGAATTACTATTTTGTCGCCTTTTGATTTAAAATAAAACGAAGTGAAAACAGACAGTGGAATAATCCACAAAGCACGGGTAAGTTTTACGGTGGTAGCTACTTTCAAGGCTTCTTCGCCAAAAGTTGCACCGGCACCCACAACGGAACTTGTATCGTGAATGGCAATGGCAGCCCACAGTCCGAATTGATGTTGAGTGAGATTCAACCAATGCCCTAAAACCGGAAATAGAAAAAGAGCTACTGCATTCAGTACAAAAATGGTAGCCAATGACACCGACATTTCGCTTTCGTTTGCCTTGACAATAGGACCAACAGCTGCGATGGCACTTCCACCACATATTGCCGTGCCGGATGCAATTAAATAGGAGGGGACTTTTCCAATTTTTAGCCATTTGCCAACCATTATCCCAATAATCATAACACTGACTACCGAAAATAGTGTGAATAGCATTCCATCTGAACCTGCTTTCACCGAGTCGAGTAAATTCATTCCAAACCCTAAACCTACCACTGAAATCTGAAGTAAATATTGTGAGGCTTTTTTATTGAATGCCGGAAAAGGCGAACCTAAAGTAAGTGCAAAAACCAGCCCTAAAAATAAGGCAATAGGAGCAGAGATATAAGGAGTTAAACAAAGAAAAGCCAGAATCAGATATACAATCCCATTCAGTTGCTTCGTGGAAACAGAATAGCTCATAATTTACAAAGTATTAGTTGTGGCTGCAAACGTGTCCTTTCTCTTCATGTCCATGCGATGCACAATTGGAGTCACTATCTTGGATTTTTCCGGCCAGATATTCTTCGATCAATTGATGTACATCGCCCTTACAGTTGCGGACAACTTGAATGTTTTGCGATGCTAATTTGTTGACTGCTCCATCTCCGATTCCCCCGGCAAGCATAATTTTTACATCCATTGCTGCTAAATCGTCAGCGATATTTGACTTGCAACCGCAACCCTGTGGAGATTCCAGAATGGTTTCGGCTAAGATTTCGTTGTTATCTGAAATGACAAAAATGGTGTAAAACTCACAATGACCGAAATGGTTGTCAATTTGATTGTCTTGTTTTGTTGGTACGGCAATTTTCATTTTGTTGTTATTTTATTGTTATCTTTAGAGTTCAAGCCTTGCGACTTTTTCCCACTTATTCTTTTTTTAATTTGTTGAAATTAATACTGTAAAGCCAGTATAGAACTGTTTTAATTTGTCATTCAGTTTGTTTTTTAATAGTTTATATACATTTTCGCCCGTACAATGTCCAGTATAGAATTTGGTTTCGGAGTAATGTAAAGTCAATTCATCGGCCAGTTTATCTATTTCGTATTCAGTTTCATATTGCCCTTCATTGCCGTCAAGTAAATGGAATCCACCAAAAACCATTGAAATTGGTTTCCCTATTGTTTGCTTCACAGATTCCAATATGTTTAACACTCCGCAATGCGCGCATCCAGAATATACAATCATTTTATCCCGACCAAAACACACAATTAATTCATGATTAAAATTATCAGCCATAATTTCATCTTCGATTTTTTTTAATAGTGTTTTATTTGCTTTGGGCAATGGATTACTACAAACCTGGCAAGGAAAAACATGTATTTCATTTTCGAAAACAGTTTCGGAATCGACAAACACAAAACGGTTTTCAATATCTTGTATGTTTATATTGCTGCTTAACTCTTTTAAACCATTACGGTTTGAATAAAAACGCTGGGTGAGAGCATTTTTTGATATAACAATTTTAGCCTTTGAATTAATTTTCAAAAAATCAGGCAACCCTCCAATGTGGTCGGAATGCCCATGTGAAATAAACACATAATCAATTGCAGTAATATCAATTTCCATACTTGCTGCGTTTTGAAGAAACTTGTTGGAAGCACCGGTGTCGAGCAAACATTTAGAGTTTTCTGTCTCAACATAAATACACAAACCATGTTCCTTTTCAAGTACTTTATGTAGTTTTTTATTGTCGGCTAAAATCTGAATTCTCATTTTTGAAAGGTGTTTAACGGGGTCAATTCATCGTTGCAAAAATTCTTACAGTCTTTACAAGGAATGTGATTTTCGAGTCCATCAATCAATTTAAAACATCGTTTACAGCGAAACCATTGTCGGTCGAACCGAACATTTCCACCCTCGATTGTAATCATTTTTCCTTCTACCAATGCTTGTGCAATAGTTTTACGCGCTTTTTCGTAAATGCGGGTTAATGTGGGACGCGAAACATTCATTTGCTCTGCTGCCTGATCCTGATTCATTCCTTTGTAATCGAGTAACCGAATGGACTCATATTCATCGAAAAGTAAAGATACTGAGCTTAATAATTTTCGTGGAATACCATACGGTTTAAACCCCTGCATGAGTGGCGGATTACATATTTTTCGGTCTTGTTTTGGGCGAGGCATACTGATTTTTATATGTTTTGAAATTGCAAAGATACAAATAGTATTGAACTTATGTTCATTATAATGGGTTTCTTTTCAATTTTCTTTCCAACGATTTAATGGAATAATAAATAAACTTCTTGATGCACACCCCTAAGTTATGTAACAAACTTCCGTGGCATTTTTCAGGTGAGCCGATACAAGGTGGGATGATGAAAAAATCCCTACAAATCAACGATTTGTAGGGATTTTGCTTTTGGGTGTCGCCTTTTGGCTAACCTTTTTGCGGTCCGGACGGGTTGTGAACCTAATCCATTTTATCCTTACATATCAGTATGTTGTATTTCTTGCTCCTTTTTTGTTACGATTTAGTCCCAGATTTTCAGACTTTGTTTTGGCTGCCTTTGACTTCGCTTTGTCAAGCAATTATTTCACTTTCAAAGTTACACATTATATTCTGATAAAGCAATAAATCATAAGTATATTTAGGATCTGCTTTGACACATATGTTTTTTATAATTCATTTATTACGATTTAATTTCCAAATTCTCTGAATTCATTTTTGCTGCCTTTGACTTCTCTTTGTCATGCAATTATTTCGTAAGCAAAACTATCTTTTTGAAAATCGAATATATTTTTGATTCTGTTCTTCATTCTTTAAATTTCTCATTTAATTCAATAAGATATTGAATATCTCTTGTAAAAATATTTTTAAAATATTGTTTCTGTAAAATTATATTTTCTTTTTGTGTTGATAAAATTTCCATTGCCCCGTTACAAATCTCATATCCATTATAATTTCGTACTTGATTATAAAATTGGATTTTTTCTTTTTGTTCAAGAAATAATTCGGCAATTAATAACTGGTTATATAAAAAAGTTACAGATTTCATCGCATAGGGAACTTTCCCTGCAGATCTGAACAAATGACCGAAAACCACTTTAGTTAAAACCTTACAACTTCCTCCCTCTAACCACGTCTTTATACTAATCAATTGTTCATCAAGTCCATAATCAATTAGTCCGTTAAGTCCTTTGAGATATAGCCAATAATTTTTTTCGCAAATATATGATGCGCCTAAAACACAAGGTATTTCAAATATATCGGCTTTAGTAAATTTATCTCCTAAAGCCCAATAGATACCTAAATCTGGAAAATTGAAGATACTGCCATACCCAGAGAATTCAGACCCTATTGTTCCATCATTGTTTAACGGTCTAGTACAACAGCATAATACTGCTCTTTTGTTTGCTTTGATTTCATTTAAAATAGAAGAAGTCCAATTAGACTGAAAAGCCCGCATATGTGCATCTAAAAGTAAAAAAAACTGTGTTTTACAAATATTAATTCCTTCATCTCTTGAAGCTGCTACCCCCTTTCGGGTTTGATGTTCAATATAAACGGCATCAAAACTTTCAGCCACACTTTTGTAATCAAATTCGTCATTTGAGGCATCGTTGATTAATATTATATCAATACTCGCATCTGCAGTTTCTTTGAAGCTTTTAACAGTGTTATAAACTTCGTTTCCTTCATTCAGGAATGGAATTATCAGAGTCAGCTCAGTTTTATTTAATATATACATAGTGTTTATTGTGTACAACTTTTATAATTAATCAATGCGTAAAAGTTCGTTGTTACTATATTTAACGGCAATCTACCAAAGTTCATTTAAGAGTGCGTTATTAAGTGGTGTTTTAATCTGCTGATATACAGAAAATAATTATATCATACTTTTTAGAACAACATCTGCTATAAAAACCATAGTTCTGTATATTGTCAATATAATGAACTGTTCGGAATAATAACATAAAAACAGGAATATGTGCAAGTATAGGTTGCAAGTATTAGAGATCATATAATTAAGAGTCTTTAAGTCACCAAAACTATGAGTTCATGTCTAATAATTCATTATAAGCATGTGCTCAAGATTAGTTTATACTCTAAAATATATTAAGTAATTGTGTATCATAGAATAAATGTTTAATAATACAAACTAATCAGC
>Ga0302215_10000819_pt1 | contig 22678 bp, 20 predicted proteins | sample II_Fen_N3_1_FD_194580 | JGI IMG/M metagenome (GOLD analysis project Ga0302215, IMG submission 194580) | Peat permafrost microbial communities from Stordalen Mire near Abisko, Sweden - II_Fen_N3_1 | ecosystem: Environmental > Terrestrial > Soil > Wetlands > Permafrost | place: Sweden: Abisko... | reverse complement strand
ATAAAGTGAATTATTCTGATCATTAACCCGTACTTTGCAAACTCAATATCAACGACATTTAAACATACACTACAAATTAAAAAAAATAATTATTATGACTGTACCAGCTAATTTAAAGTTCACAAAAGAGCACGAATGGATTCGTTTAGAAGACGAAATTGCATTTGTTGGAATTACCGATTATGCCCAAAGCGAGTTAGGTGAAATCGTTTTCGTTGAAGTTGAAACGATAGGTGAAACATTGAATGAAGGTGATGTTTTTGGAACCATAGAGGCTGTTAAAACAGTTTCGGACCTTTACTTACCTGTTGATGGTGAAATATTGGAATTCAATGAGGCATTGGAATCAACTCCCGAATTGGTGAACGATGATCCTTATGGAAATGGCTGGATGGTAAAAATTGCAGTTTCCGACCCTTCTCAGCTTGACACGTTGCTTTCTGCCAAAGAATATGAAGCCCTGATTGATGCGTAACTAAAATCAGGCATTGCACGTTTATTAAACAGCAATCTGATTCTTTAAGATTTTAATTCTTCTTCCCGGATTTATCTTTTTCAGTCCGGTGGTCATTCAAAATCAATTCAACAATTTCACACTTATGAAACCAAAAGTAAGCATTATCATGGGCAGTACTTCTGATTTGCCCGTCATGGAAAAAGCAGCTGAGCTCCTCAACGAGTTTGAAGTACCGTTTGAAATAAATGCCCTTTCTGCTCATCGTACTCCCAAGGAAGTAGAAGTATTTGCTACGAACGCCCGGGATAAAGGGATTGAAGTAATTATTGCAGCGGCAGGAATGGCGGCTCATTTACCGGGAGTTATTGCCTCAATGACTACCATTCCTGTGATTGGAGTACCTGTTAATGCCACTCTTGAAGGGATTGATGCCCTGTTGGCTATTGTGCAGATGCCTCCGGGAATTCCGGTCGCCACGGTAGGCATTAATGCATCGCTCAATGCTGCCATTTTGGCGATCCAGATACTGGCAGTTGGCAACCCTGATTTGCAGGATAAATTGAGACTATACAAAGAAAGTCTTAAGATAAAAATTGTCGAGGCAAATAAACAACTGGCACTCGTAAAATATAAGTTTAAAACGAACTAAGATCAACTTTCAATTCCACAAAAGTATTAACAAAGAGATTTTTAGAGTTATAATTTCACAAAGATGCCATGAAAAATATATTTATTACAGTTTTGATTTTAGCTGGAATGATGTCATGTAACCAGCATAATAAATTCAGTATAAATGGATCCATAAAAGGCGCCAAGGGTGAAATGCTTTACTTTGAGCATAGTGGCTTGTTAAAAACTACAGTTCTCGATTCTGTCAGGCTGAGGCCGAACGGTTCTTTTAGTTTTACATCCAATCGTCCACCCTATCCTGATTTTTACAACTTACGGCTGAAGAATAAAGTTATTATCCTGGCTGTTGACTCCTGTGAAAAAATCACGGTTGACGCCCAATCATCAAATTTTGCCTCCGACTACACATTATCCGGGTCTGCAACTTCGAGACAAGTCCAACTGCTGCGTAATTCGGTAATCAATATCCAGCAGTTGGCAAATGAGTTAACCACATCCATGAGTCCTGAGGAACGTAATTCGAAGATTGCTATTATTGAAAAAGATATTGATGTGCACAAAGCAATGGCCTGTAAATTGATTCTTCAAAATGCACGATCTTCAGCGGCTTATTTTGCTATTTACCAACAAGTCAACAACACCTATCTCTTTTCACCATACATCAAATCGGACAGACCCTATTGTGCTGCTGTAGCAACTGCATACAATGCTTATATGCCGGAATACGAAAGGAGTAAAAACCTGTATGCCCTGGTCATGGATGCTATCCGGACAGACCGTAGAGCAAAAGCGAATGAAGCCTGGAAAGAGATTTTGACCACTAAAGGTACTGGCTATATCAACATTACTTTACCTGACAAAAACAATGTGGAACGTAACCTTTCAGAATTAGTGGGCAAAGTCATTTTAATTGATTTTTCATCTTTCGAATTAAAAGAATGTGTTGCGTATAATTCCACCTTACTCGAATTATATACTAAATACCACAAACGGGGTTTTGAAATTTATCAGGTTTCACTTGATCAAAATAAACAACTCTGGCAACAATCCATCAAGAAAACACCCTGGATATGTGTCAGGGATTTAAATGGCCCGGACACGAATTATGCCATATCTTATAACATATCAGCAATCCCTACTTCATTTTTAATGAATAGGAAGGGAGATATCATAGCCCGCAACCTTGGATTAGATGAGTTGAAAACAGCTATAGAGAAAAATTTGTAATTATCCTCCAATCATTTACTATCTGTTCATATAATGACCACCATTCAAAATCTCGCAATTTCCCTTGGGTTTGATGCATGTGGAATTTCACGTGCCGACGCTTTAAAGGAAGATGCTGAATTTCTGAAACAATGGCTCGTTGAAGGAAATCAGGGTGAAATGCATTATCTGGAACGTAACTTTGAAAAAAGGACTGATCCCCGCATATTGGTTCCCGAATGCAAGTCTGTTGTGGCTGTCTTAATGAATTACTATCCCACCGTAAAACAACGCGCTGAAGCTCCTCAAATTGCCAAATATGCCTATTCAGCTACTGACTACCATACGGTACTCAAGCGTAAGTTGGCAGAACTGGAACAAGCCATATGTCAAACGTACGGTACGGAAAGTGTGAATCCCGATTTCCAACATGTATTTGTTGATTCGGCCCCCGTACTCGAACGACGATGGGCTGAGCGTGCCGGCTTAGGGTGGATCGGCAAACATACTCAATTAATCCATCCGGACCTGGGCTCTTACGTTTTTATAGGTGTTCTCGTGCTAAGTATCGAAACACCTTACGACAAACCCATAGAGCCTCGTTGCGGAACGTGTACCCGTTGCATCGATGCCTGCCCTACTCATGCTTTAAATCATGGATCATTAGATGCACGTCGATGCATCTCGTATCTCACTATCGAAAGTAAGAATGAGATACCCGTTGAATTCCTATCCCTTTTATCAGGAAATGCATTTGGTTGTGATATTTGTGCCGATGTATGCCCATGGAACATCAAACTAGCAAAGCCACATAGCCATGCTGAACTTTCTCCATTTAAAATGGCAGATGTAAATACCGCATATAATAACCTTTCAATGCAGAACTGGGATTATAAAACATGGCAACAACTTACCAAAGAAGAATTCAACCACAGCTTTGTTCATTCAGCCATTAAACGGGCAGGGTATGAAAAATTAAAACAGAATATTAATGCAGTTTGCAGTAAGAAAACTCTTCAATAATTTAAAAAGCACTACTATAAAATAGCAATTAAAAATATTTAGAATTGCTTATTCCTGGAGCTCAAAACAGCAAATAGAAAAATCAGAAACAAAAAAGGTCACCTTTTCGGGCAACCTAAGTATTCATAAAAAAACACGATTTATTTTATCAGAATTACATAATTATTTTGGTTATCCGGTTGCTTAGTTTAACCAATAAAACACCTCGTACAACCACAGGAATTGTATTCAGTCCCTCCAACGTCATCCTTTCAATCAATTTTTGACCAATCGTACTATATATTTCCAATTTTTCTCCTGCTTTTGCATTGACAAGCACATTCCCGTTTTGAACAGAAACCATCAATGGTGTTTCCGTTATAGTCAAATCTGTTGTTGCTATAGTTGAGTTTCCATTTAATGTCCTTGTTACTGCCATTGCACCAGGACTGGTCATAAACAGAGTTGCAGTATTTGAACCAGTTGAAACCGGGGAATAAGTAATAGTCAATAAAGTGTTAGGAACTGTTCCGGCAGTTTCTGAAACTACATATTGAGAGAGTGAGAATAATGCTGCATCTGTACCAGTAATAGCAAGTCCCAGATCAACACTTAAATTTACTCCACTGACATTTAATGTTTGTGATACCGGAACTCCTTTGACAGTATTTAAAGTTGGATCCGTAACATCCGTCAGTGTAATAGTTGGAGCCGGAATTGCCGTAACCGTTCTAATAACATCCGAATTAATAAATTTCACATGCTCATCCATTGTTACAAATAACCTTGCTTCAAAGTCCTGTCCGCCTGATTGTATGCTTATACTAAGGAGTAAAGCTATAAAAAATAGAATCTTAAAATCAGTATAATTTTTCATATTGTTGTTTTAGGTCCTAAATCAGTAACAATTTCTCATTAGATAATTTATTATTGCAAATATAACAGAGTTTTATTCATTCTGTTTAAATTGTCAAGTATTAAATTTAAAAAAGTTCCGATTTTATAAATTATTTAATTTATAACACACTAAAAATGATATTTATGGTTAGCAACTTTTTTTAGATTGTTGATTCAAAATTGATTTATTTATATATTCTTCAGAAGTTTCATTAATGTGACAGAGTTATAATCTCGAATAGACGGTACATTAATAAAAACAATAATCTAATGAATCACATAGAACAAATGCAATAAAATCACTTAGAGGAACTTATTTCCTTTAAACAAATACAAATCATTCTCAAAGGCTGAAATAAAATCATGCATCACACTTAATAATAAAAATAATTTATTACTTTTGCAAACTTTTATCCTATAATAAATACAATCTAACTTACTTGGATTATAGTATTTCTATTAATCTAACTCAATTACATTTCATCTTATTTTATTCATAAAGAAAAATGAAAAATAAATATAAAGACCTCATTGAGCAAAGCTTTGAATTCCCAAATGAAGAATTCAATATAGTAGAAAATGAATTAGAATGGTGTGGAGTACCGTTGATGGACATAATAAAGCAATATGGCACCCCTTTAAGAATTTCATATTTGCCTAAGATTGCTGAGAATATCCAGAAGGCGCGCAGAATGTTTAATGTTGCAATGGCAAAGGTTGACTATGAAGGTGATTACAATTATTGTTATTGTACCAAGAGTTCTCATTTCTCATTTGTTATGGAAGAAGTATTGAAACATGGTGTTCAAATTGAAACATCCTCGGCATTCGATATCAATATAATGGAGTCATTGTACGAACAAAATTTACTTAAACTTGATACTTTTATCGTATGTAATGGGTTTAAACGACCACAATATGTCGAAAACATTCAAAATCTAATGCGTCAGGGTTTCACAAATGTTATACCTATACTTGATAATAAATTTGAATTGGACTTGTTTCTTAAAGACTTTGATATTAAATTCAAAGTTGGTATGCGCATTGCTGCTGAAGAAGAACCTAAGTTTGATTTCTATACTTCACGCCTGGGTATCCGATACAATGACATCATTCCTTATTATACCAAACATATAGCCAATAACCCTCAGGTAGAATTGAAGATGCTTCACTTCTTCATAAACACAGGAGTAAAGGATACAGCATATTATTGGAACGAATTAAATAAGGCTGTAAATCTGTATTGTGAATTAAAAAAGAAATGTCCACAGTTAGACAGTTTAAATATCGGAGGTGGTTTCCCCATTCAAACGCACCTGGATATGGTATATGACTATGAATATATGGCTGAAGAAATTGTCGCACAAATCAAAAACATCTGTTCTCAAAACGGTGTTCCTGAGCCTCACATTTTTACAGAGTTTGGTTCATATACTGTTGGAGAAAGCGGAGCAATGCTATATTCCATTGTAAATCAGAATAAACAAAACGACCGGGAACTTTGGAATATGATTGATAGTTCATTCATGACAACTCTTCCAGATACCTGGGCTATCAACCAACGATACGTTTTTCTGGCAATAAATAATTGGGATTCGGAATATGAACGTGTTAACTTAGGTGGATTAACCTGTGATAGCGAAGATTTTTACAATGCAGAAGTTCATTCTAATGCTGTTTTTCTACCAAAGATGCATGATGATTGCGAACAATATATTGGCTTCTTCCATACAGGTGCTTATCAGGAATCGCTGAGCGGTTTCGGAGGCATTCAACACTGTTTAATCCCTGCTCCTAAATTGGTTATTATTGACCAGGATGAAGATGGTGAATATTTCACTAAGTTGTTTGCAAAAGAACAAAGCTATAAATCAATGTTGAAAATTCTTGGATATTAAATCAGCAGCGTTCGGAAGACGTGGGAGAATCAATAAAGAAGAATTAAACAAACAAAATCGTTGAGAAAAAAGACAATTGGTTTATATTGCAATCACTCTCTCATGAAACAAATCATATGAATTGTACGCTAAGACACTATGACGCTAAGAAAAACGTTTCAACTTTCAATCTTTGCGTCTTTGCGACTTTGCGTACTATTTGTTTCTTTTAATTTTTGGTTCCACGGGCGGAATAAGAGGCTCTTAAGTAATAGAAAGGATATAATGTCCTATTTATTAAAGAATAGAACGCTGATTCTCGCTGATCAAGCGGATGATTACAGATTCTTTTTAATATTTAGATTTGATACGGATTAAACTCCAGCAAGTTGGAGTTGATTATGAAAGACAAATCAATTCCAACTTGTTGGAATTAAAATCCGCTTTTAAATCCGCCTAATTAGCGTAAATCCGCGTTCTAATCTTTTGAATTTAAAATAAGACATTTAATTATTCCAATTACTTAGGTCGCTTTTAGTTTCTCCAACTTAGCAATTAATAAAATAAAACGTATGAACAGAATAATGCTGATAATTTTAATGATAACTACCTTCAGTGTTGCAAAGGGAGTCAAGAATAATACGATATTGATCGAAACTGAAAGTTTTGCAAATAAGGGAGGTTGGGTGGTTGATCCACAGTTCATGGACCAGATGGGTTCACCGTTTTTGTTGGCACATGGTAATGGAAAGCCGGTGGCAAATGCTACTACACAGGTGAAATTTAGTGAAAAAGGTGAATATATTATGTGGGTGAGAACCAAAAACTGGAATTCACCCTGGAATGAGAATCAAGCTCCAGGTAGATTTAATATTCTTATCAATGGAATTAAAACAGGAACAGAATTTGGAACTCAACCTTCAAAATGGGGATGGATAAAGGGTGGTAATATTAATATTTTGGAAAATGAAATAACCTTGGATCTTCAGGATTTAACAGGTTTTGATGGTCGTTGTGATGCCATTCTTTTTACAAAAAGTAAAAAATTTACTCCGCCCAATGAAAATGCAGAAATGGAAAAACTCCGCTCTAAATTATTGGGTTTGAAAATCATAAATGAAGGTGACTTTGATTTGGTTGTGGTAGGTGCAGGGATGGCAGGCTTGACAACATCAATTACTGCGGCAAGGCTCGGATTGAAGGTTGCATTAATACACAATCGTCCTTTATTAGGTGGAAATAACAGCCCTGAGCAATTTGTTGTTGCTTCAGGAGGGATAAATTTACTACCCTACACTAAGTTAGGAAATGTTGTAGCTGAAATAGGTAATGTGTATGATGATTATGGTAAGACTCTTAAACTTATTCAACACGAGAATAATATAAAATTATTTATCAATATGAACGGTAATGGAGTTGAAATGAATGGAAAACATATTAATGCCGTATATGCTACAGATATTATTACATCAAAAAAACATAAATTCAATTGTTTATACATAGCTGATTGTACAGGTGATGCCAATATCGGCTTTCTTGCCGGTGCCGATTTCATGATGGGTAGGGAGTTGAGGAGTGAATATAACGAATTGCTTGCTCCTGAAGTTCAAAGCAATTTAAGTTTGGGCTCAACTGTTCGTTGGTATGCAAAAAAAGCTGAAACGACACAATCTTTCCCTCTAACTCCCTGGGCAGTTAATTTCACAGAAGTGACAGCACAACACACAACTCAAGGAACCGGTTGGTGGGAAACAGGATTTAGGTATGATCAAATAAAGGATTTTGAATATATCCGCGACTATGCATTGCGGGTGATTTATGGAAATTGGTCTTTCCTGAAAAACGAAAGTAAAAAGAGCTCAGAATATTCTAATTATAACTTGAGTCACGTTAATTATTTACCAGGAAAAAGAGAATCAAGGCGTTTAATAGGGGATGTTATTTTCACACAAAACGATGTTGAAAATGGAGGAAAAAAATATAATGACGGCTGTATAATGGCTACTTATACTCTCGATCAACATTTTCCAACAGCTGAAAATACAATCTATTTTCCCGGTGAAGAATTTATAAGCTATCAAAAACACAACTTTAATCCATTGGGAATATCGAGAAGTGAAATTGATGATAAAAATGTTAACGGCCCTTTTTTGATTCCATATCGGTGTTTGTATTCACGTAATATAGATAATCTGTTTATGGCCGGACGTGATATAAGCGTAACACACATCGTTTTGAGTTCTACACGTGTTCAGCGAACCAACGGAATGATGGGCGAGGTGATCGGAATGGCGGCTCAAGTATGCAAAAAAAATGGAACAAATCCACGTGGTGTATATACTACTTATTTCGGAGAATTGAAGAAAATTATGATTCAAAAAGTTATAGCTGTCAAATAATGATTGTCACTAAAGAAAATCAAATTAATACAAAGCAAATATTAAAATATGTTTTCAATAATGGTATTCAACTGTTGCCTTCCTATCCTTCAGTATGTGTCCCCCCTACAAATGAGTAAATGCTCCGCCCAATAGTCTCTGTCTTACCCTGAAATGTCTTCAATTACATGTTAAAACCGAAGTAACGACAAAGAGTAAAACCGGCTTAAAAAAAGTGTCCTGAAAATAAAACTCAGGACACTTTTTTAGTTATTCACCTTCTTCTAAAAATGAAGGATAAGTATTTAATTTATTTATAAGTGGATTAGCATACATTTCGAGCAGTTTATTTCTCAGAAAATTCACATCCTTATTTTCCAACTCTATTTTTGATATCTGCAAAGACAAATACCTTTCAAACTCTGATTTTTCGATATCTGAATAATCATTTGTAAAATTCTTTCCATCCTTAAAGATGTCAAATGCAATTTTATTAACGTTAAATATATTGTAATTCGAATGAATACGTCTATCTATTAATTCAGCCACAAGTGTTATCTGTTCATTTCTGCTGGAAGTTTCTTCAGAAATTTTATCCAGTTCCTTATTTATTGATCCGGTTATTTCATATACAACTTTTCCTTTATAACCCATAACTCCTGTTTTCATGTTGAGTAAGTCATCCTGAGGTTCCTTTTTAAAACATGGATTATCTCGCCTTAGTTGCATTTCTTTAGCTTTAAGGTAATCACAAGGGTCGTATTCATATGAAATACTTAAGGGACATATATTTAATTTTATGAGATTCTCAACAAAACTACCTGTTCCATACATATTGAACATTTTCAATAAACTTTCTTGTGTGCGGTCATTTGAGTCTTTAGCACGTCCTTCACGTTGAGCAATCCATATTGACTGATTTTCTTCAATGGTTTTTGCAATATAAGCCGATAAACGTTTTGAACTTTCTAAAATCTGACGGGCTCCTAAACCTCGTTTTACAACAAAACTTTTATTAACCCTCACTAAATCTTCAATCCAGGGCGAAATCAATAAATTATCTCCAATGGCAATCTGAACAGTATCCATATCCTTTTCGATAAATTTACCGCATAGAAAAGCAGAGTCAAGTATAATATCCCGATGATTTGAAATATATAAATACGCCTTTGAAATATCGATTTTTTCAAGTCCGTTGAGTTTTATCCCCTTGGTCATATTTGCTTCCAGATATTGCAGAAACGGGTAAACCATTCCTTTTTGAAAAGCATAGTTCGTTTCAAAGCCCATCAATCGTTTTTTAATCACATCCTTAGGTAAAAGCGGATAGATGGTGCTCAACACCTTCATAAATTGTTTTTCGTTACTCAGACGTTCTAATACAGAATGTATTTCTTCGTTTTTATAACAGCGTATTTCTTCAAAATCAAATTCCATATTCCATTCAAATTAAAAAAGAATTAATATTTTTACTTTCCATTCTCAACTGTTATTTAATGCCTTGATCAAATAGAAAACTTAAATAAATAAATACAACTGGTGATGCTAAAAGCATACTGTCAAACCGATCCAGTAATCCCCCGTGTCCGGGGATTACATTCCCTGAATCCTTGACGTCAATTGTTCGTTTAATTTGTGATTCTATCAAATCCCCAAAAGTTCCGAAAACAACAATTATTTCTGAAAAGATAAGCCACTTGACCAAATTTATTTCAGGAATTAATAGTGAAAAAACATATCCGGAAAGTAAAGCTGCCAAGGCTCCTCCAACAAACCCCTCCCATGATTTTTTAGGGGAGATACGTTCAAACAAATGATGTTTCCCAAACGTCACACCTATTAGATAAGCACCGGTATCATTTACCCAAATTGTTACGAATACCGCTAAAAGAAGAAGAGGTTGCCATTTATCTATAAACAATATAAAATTCAAAAGACAAAAGGGGAGAGCAATAAAAATTTGCCCGAGAATAAAATAAGCCCAATTATGAATTGGATTCCCTTTTTGTCTGTACAATTCAAAAATTAAAACTAATACGATATAAATACCATAAATTGAGTAAACAGGATATAGCCATATTCCGGAAGCATACAGATAGGAACATAGGAAAATCATCACACCACCCAATAGCGCTATCCAGGGGTTTACTTCAACAGTGGATTGTATATTCGTTAACTTATGAAATTCGTAAACTGCCCAACCGCAAATAAGAGCAAAAACCGGGGCAAAAGAAAATTTACTCAGCAATATCGAACCTACAATAAGCGAAACAAATAAAAATCCGCTTAGCGTTCGTTTTACGAAGTTATTCATAAGTATTCTGTAGTTTAAGATCAAAAAAAATGAAGTATATTTAGATTCAATTAGTTTTAAGTAATTTCATCAGCTCGTCAAGTTTCGGTGATAAAATAATTTCAGTCCTGCGGTTACTGGCTCTTCCATCTGGAGTTGAGTTAGATGCCCTCGGTGAAAATTCTCCTTTTCCCGATGCAGTAAGGCGAGGTGGTGCTATCTGGTATTCATCCGTCAGGATACGTACTATTGAAATTGACCTTGCAGCACTTAAATCCCAGTTGTCATGGTACTGAATTGTCTTAATAGGGATATTGTCAGTATGACCTTCAACCAGGATATCTATATCCTTATTCTTATTGAGTACATCGGCCAGGACTTTAATCGCCTCATTGCCTTTAATTTCAATGGATGCACTACCTGATTTAAAGAGCAACTTATCTGATAAAGAAACATAAACTTTTCCGTTTTTTATTTCAACTGAAAGCTCATCCGATTTAAAACCTAATAATGCATCGCGAAGTATTTTATTCAAACGGTTGGTTATTGAATCCTGATGAGCAACAACCTTTCTCATTTCATTTAAGGCAGTTTCTCTATCAAACAATTGTTTTTCTTTTGCCATCAATTCATCTGATTTCAACTTTAACTCATCTGATTTTTCTTTTAACGCAGCACTATAATGTTCTGATTGCGACAATTTGTCATTCGTGAGATTATCATATCGTTTTCCCAGGTTTCTAATGTCTTTGTTTAATATTACCGTGTCCTTCTTAAGATTATAGATTTCAATGTCTCTGGAGGATAAAGTAGTACATAAAGAATCCCGTTCGCTGATCACAGCAAGTACTGTTTTTGGTAAAAATAATTTCTTTACCGGTTTAGCCTCTCCACATTTATAAATTGGAATACATGAAAAAAAAGTAAATGTAAATGCAAATGAGATAAGAACTAAATTTGATAGTTTCATTTAAATATCTTTAGAATGTTGGAACAACAATATATTTACTGATTCGATAAATAATATTTAAGTTGCCTTTGTTAATCTCATAATAAATAAGTCAAAACAGAAATTTCAAAGTTCAAGAATGTGGATTATGGAATTGTGGGAAGAAAAAATAAATCAAATGCAAAGATAGCAAAACTTTATACGTTGCATAGAAAAACCACAAATTCTTTTGGGCCGTGAGCACCCAGAACCAATGTTTTCTCTATATCAGCTGTCCGGCTCGGACCGGTTATTGTGGAAAGGGTTGATGGTAACATAGCTCCGTATTTTTCCTGGATGGCCTTAAAAGCGTCTTCCGGATAATCTACAAGTTGGGAAACATGTGCCAGGACAATATGAACCGGAGGGAAAACGTTCATTTGTCTTCCTGATTCAGAGCCTGAAGAAACCAATATGCTTCCTGTACGGGCCACTAAAAACTCACAGCCGGTGATTCCGCCTTGCATGTTTTCAAAATCAGTTTCATTGTTGGAAAAAGGTATTTGGTGTGATTTCAATTGGCTTATGATATAGGAATCACGGCAATAAAGGTATGCGAAATTCTTTTGCTCTACAAATAGCTTAAGCTTGGAGTATAAATCCGGTTCATCTTTACAAATAATACATTTTCCGCTGATTGCTTCTAATTCATTCTTGAAACAAGTCAATGCATCTGGCAGTATTGGTTTGTATATTTTGGCATGAAGTGGAGTTGATTTTTCAGCAAATATATGTCGCCTTTTAATGGTTTCAGATATTTGCTGCAAAATCTTATGACGGGATGAATCAGTCGGCATGTTCTTCGGAATTTTCAACTGATACCACTTCTGGTAATTGTGCATTATCAGACTTTGGTTTTTCCGTTTCCCCAAGCTCCTCAGTTTCTCCATTTTGAGCCATCAATTCATCATTTCTCGAAGTCCATGGACGTTTTCCGAATATTTTCTCAAGATCCTCAGCAAAAATAACTTCCTTTTCAATCAGTAATTCTGCTAATTTATTGTGTCCGGCTGCATGATCATTTAATATCTTTCTGGCACGGTCATATTCTATTGCAACGATGTTTTTTGCTTCGGAATCAATCAATTCAGCTGTTTTTTCACTATATGGCTTTGTAAATCCGTAATCCGAATTTCCTGTTGAATCATAATAACTCATATTGGCAAGCTTATCGCTCATTCCAAAGTAAGCAACCATAGCATACGCTCTCTTGGTAACGCGTTCTAAGTCATTAATAGCTCCTGTTGACATCTGGTGAAGGAATACTTCCTCAGCAGCGCGTCCTCCTAACGTGGAACACATTTCATCCAGCATATGTTCCCTGTTTGTCAGCTGACGTTCTTCCGGCAAATACCAGGCAGCTCCTAATGCTTCCCCACGGGGAACGATCGTTACTTTAACCAAAGGATTGGCATGTTCCAACATCCAACTAATAGTAGCATGACCCGCTTCATGGTATGCAATCGATTTCTTTTCGGCTATGGTGGTAATTTTAGTCTTTTTTTCCAAACCTCCTACAATGCGATCAACTGCATCCAGAAAATCCTGTTTCTCAACAAATGATTTATTTTTACGGGCTGCAATTAACGCTGCCTCGTTACAAACATTTGCAATATCAGCTCCTGAAAAACCGGGAGTTTGCCGGGATAAGAAATTTACATCTACAGTCTCATTAATTTTAATCGGACGAAGGTGAACATTGAATATTTGTTTGCGTTCATTTACATCCGGTAAATCAACATGTATCTGACGGTCGAAACGTCCGGCACGAAGCAATGCTTTATCCAGAATGTCGGCTCTGTTCGTGGCTGCCAATATAATTACACCGCTATTCGAACCAAATCCATCCATCTCGGTGAGCAATTGATTCAACGTATTTTCGCGTTCATCATTACTGCCCATATTTGGATTTTTTCCACGTGCCCGACCAACAGCATCTATTTCATCAATAAAAATGATACAGGGAGCCTTTTCTTTTGCCTGACGGAACAAATCACGCACACGTGACGCCCCAACACCAACAAACATTTCCACAAAATCTGAACCTGACATGGAGAAAAAAGGGACATCTGCCTCACCGGCAACTGCCTTTGCAAGCAATGTTTTACCTGTTCCCGGAGGGCCTACCAATAAGGCACCTTTAGGAATTTTGCCACCTAATTCGGTATATTTGGAAGGACTCTTGAGAAACGCAACAATTTCTTCTATCTCTTGCTTGGCTTCTGCCAATCCGGCAACATCTTTAAATGTTATTTTATTGGTTGTGTCTCCCTTATCGAAAAGCTGCGCTTTTGATTTCCCTACATTGAAAATGCCTCCACCTGATCCTCCACCCATTTGTCCTGACATTCTACGGTTCATAAATACAAAAAATAATATCAATAAAAGAAAGGGTAAAATACTATATAGAAACACATCAAAATAATTTCTACTTTCCTTATATTCAACACTTCCTTTAAAACCAAATTTATCCTCGGCTGTCTGTATAAACCTTGAAAATTCTTCCGATGGTACACTCACAGTAATGAGCCTGTCTTTTGTATACATATCGAATTTTTCACCGTATACTTTCTTCAGTGTTTGAGTATCTTTCTTTGTCAGCGAATCTTTTAGCAGTTTTGGTGTCAAAACCAATGTTTTGTATTTTTCTCCAAAAGCTTTGCGTAATGCCAACGTATCTCCTGAAATTTTCGAATAATCAACTAATTGAGCTTCAATGGAATTTTTTGAATTATACACATTCACCTTAACAATCATTCCTTGTTTGATATACTCTTTAAATGTCGTAAATGGCACTTCTTTCGTTGGATTATTCTCATTAAAGAAGTAAGAGCCAAGTAAAATCAAAATGATGATACCATAAATCCACGAAATATTAAATTTAGGGAATTTACCCGTTGGTTTGATGGGGGTTTGATTCGGGGTTTTATTTTCCATTATTCTTCCTATTGATATCTTGTTAATTACTTTTATATAAAACAAAAAACTCGTTTCTTGGTTTTGATTAGATATAATAAATCAAAAAAATCAGAGAATATCCTCTAATTTTTTCAAATCAGCGTCGGACCATAAATGTTCGATGTCGTAAAATGCTCTTGTCGATCTTTGAAACACATGTACAATAATCTGGCCATAATCCATTGCTATCCATTCGCTGTTGATAAAACCATCTGTTGCATAAGGTTTAATCTGAATCTGTTCCCGGACCCAGTCCTTAATCGATTGGGCTATAGCATTAACATGTACATTAGAATCCCCTTCACATATTACAAAATAGCTGCATGGAGCTTCTTGTAATTTATTCAGGTTAACCACTACTATATTTTTACCTTTTCTTTCCTGTATTCCTTCAACAATTTTATCTACTATTTGTTCGTTTTCAGCCATTCTGTTATACAATTATTTTTAAATTTGAAAATGGTTACAAAGATACAGTTAAATGCCCGAAAATGAAAATGTTGTTGAGAATAATAACTTTTCAAGATGATTATACCCACCAAACCTGAAATTTAACGAACACACCTTGTGAATTATCAATGCGTAAATGTTGATTCTTTGAATCCATTAATTAGAAAAGTCCGGTACAAAAATGTACCGGACTTCCTAAAAATATAATTCTATAAATTACTTTACGATTGAAAGGAATGTTTCATCGGTTGCAAATTTTGAAAATTCAATATCTTTTGTTGCTTTTGCTGCAAATGTACCATCCAGTTTAACTGCATTTCTTAAATTGGAGTAAACTGCATCACGGTCATTTGTACGTGCTCCTATAATTGCGCCAAGGTAAGAAGTTGTTGCATTTGGCTTAGGAACTGCTGTTAATGTTGCACGTGCTCCGGTATAATCAGTGTTCAGAATTTGTAACAAGGCTGCATTATTCGATGCAGTGGATCCAAAATAAGTCTTGGCTTTTGAATAATCTCCACGGATCAAATTGATAGTTCCAAGACCTTCACCAATGTTACCGTTTGTTCCGGCAGCTTTACCAAAGTATTCCTCAGCTTTTGCCAAATCATTTTTGGCCAAAGAGGTTAACCCTGCATTATAATTAATATCCGGTGAAGTTGGGTCGATTTCCAGTGCCTTTGCAAAATAACGTGAGGCATCATCCACATTCCCTTGTTGGAATTTCACTAATCCAAGATTGTTAAATCCACGTGCATCAGCTGGGTACATTTCAGTTACTTTCTGATAAATTGTAGCCTTTTCAGCTAAATCAGTAGTTAATGTGGCGGCATAAAGTAACTCTTCAACCGTTAGTTTAGGAGCATCTTCTTTAGCGGCAGTTGTAATTTCAACATCCGATTTACCGGTTACTGCTACTGTCAGTTTTAATTTCGAACGACGTAATTGAGGAAGTATTTCATCTGCAATCTGTTTGAATGCAACAGATATATTCTTAATCTGACGGTTACGTTCATCAGGATCAGAATACATGGTTAATACACGTAAAATAAGTTGTTTATCCTGAATATTCGATTTTTCCATCAAAGCCTGGAATCCCGCCCAATCTTCTGGAGTAAATTTCGAATCAATTTTTATATTGGATTTCAGTTTCTTGATTTGTTTGCTCATAAAGTCGGTGGTCACTCTTTCACGACTTTCAGCCAGATTGGTATTTAATTTCAATGGACCGTCCGGAGAGGCATAAGCAGACAAATCAAATGATGTAACTTGTTGGTTTGGTGTTTCTTTTACTTGTTTGATTCTTTTCGTCAATGAAACCATATCGGCCGAATTGGTTTCTGATTTTCGTAAGTTTGACTGTTGAATCAGGAACATGATATCAGCTTCTTGTTGTTGTTCGATAACACGCTGAAATTTATCCGGGATTAGTACAGGGTTCATTTCTGAAGCATTGGTGGAAGCTAACTGAGAAGTAGCAATCACACCATCAGCCACCTTTACACTTGGAATTTGATAGGTTTTCTTTTTTTGAACAACATTAAATTCAAGATAAAGCTCTGATTTTGCCATTTCAGGCACATAATCAAACGATGCTTTCACGGAATAATTTCCACCTGCTTTAAAGGCAATTGTCTGATCGTTTCCTTTTACTTTTTCGCCCTGTAGTACAACAGGTGTTCCTTTTACTTCTTTACCTTCGAACTTTAAAACCGGGGTTACAGTAACAACTGCATTCTTGTTAAAATACTTAACAGGAAATGTTCCGGTAACAGTGGCATCTACTTTTCCCCCTTTAACTTCGAGTGGATTTGGATTGCATTTAAATAAGCTAGGATCTAATGCGGTCAAGTCTTTGCTACATGAACTGAAGACTAACGCAAACACCATCGAAACCGCGAAAAATAATTGCTTTTTCATAACGTTGTTTTTTAATAATAAATTATTTAATTTTTATTCTTGATTATTCAGGCCGCAAATATACAATCTTTCAACGAATTTTACCTTACTTTGCAATCGATTTTGACATTTTTTGTTAATATCAATTCAAAAGATCTTATTATTACTTCTACAACAACTTCTTAGAGCTTTTGTTTGTTAATTTTAATCTAATGAAAGTACTATATCTTAATTTTCTACGGATAATTATTTTAACCCGTTATTTATCTATTGTTAAAATAGTCAACGGGTTAAAGTTAACTTCTCTATATTTATTTTCTTATTCCAAATTTCAGGATGTCAAAAGAATATATCCTAGTTTTATCTCTGTTGAAACCACAAACTTTTGTAATCTGCATTGTCCGGAATGTCCGGTAGGAATACGTAAAATTACAAAGTCAGGAAAATCTTCATTTAATTTTGAATTATACAAAAAGCTGATTGATGAATTAAAACCTACCCTTCAGCATGTTATTTTATATTTTCAGGGTGAACCCTTTCTGAACGACCAACTGTTTGACATGATCAGTTATGCCCATCAGGCGCGTATATATTCCTCAACATCCACAAACGGACAATTTCTAAATGAAATCACCGCCAGGAAGATAATTCATTCAGGGTTGGATAAGTTAATCGTTTCAGTTGATGGAAGTACCCAGGAAACATACCAAACCTATCGTGTAGGTGGTAACCTTCAAAAGATCCTGGACGGCATTACCAGTCTTGTTAAAATGAAAAAAGAATTGAAATCAATGACTCCCTTTATTGAGATTCAATTTTTGGTATTAAGGACGAATGAACACCAGTTGAAAGATATGAAAAAGTTGGCAAAGTCATTACAGGTTGACCGGTTAACTTTCAAAACTGCTCAACTCTATGATTTCAAAAATGGAAATAATTTATTGACTACAAACGACAGGTTCGCACGCTATAAAAAAGGGGAAGAAGGAATATACAGACTAAAAGGGAGCCAATCGAACCATTGCTGGAGATTATGGAGTGGGGCTGTGATAAATGTACAGGGAGATGTATTGCCCTGTTGTTTTGATAAATCTTCTGAATTTTCATTCGGAAATATATTCAAATCCACTTTTTTAAAGTGCTGGCAAAGTACTGATGCTTCCGGTTTCAGGGAAAAAATCATCAATAGCCGGAAACAAATTGAAATGTGCAGGAATTGTACGAGTAACTGAAGCTTCAAGGTTTAACCTGTCGCTTCACATTGGCCTTCCATTCATCCTCCTTAAAGCCCACCAAAACAGTTTTGTCGACCAGTAAAATTGGACGTTTTACCATTAATCCGTTCGATGCAAGAATAGCAATCAATTCATCCGCGGACATGACTTTAATTTTGTCTTTCATATTTTGCTCCCTGTAAAGCAATCCACTTGTATTAAAAAACTTAGATACAGGAAGTCCGCTCAGGTTGATCCACAATTTCAATTCTACCACGGTAGGATTTTCTTCTTTGATCGGGCGATAGGTATACTCTATGCCGTTCAATTTCATCCATTTCTCGGCTTTTTTGCAAGTGCTGCAAGTAGGGTAACAAAGGGCGACAGGATTCATATTTATTTTACAAAAAAACTTTTCCAAAGTTTTAAACTTTGGAAAAGTTTTTTTGTATTTATTTATTTAAATATTGCTTTAAACAAGTCATTTCCATTTGCATACAACAATAAGGCAAAAAGCAACATCATCCCTACTGTCTGGGCATATTCCAGAAATTTATCGTTAGGTTTCCTTCGTGTAATGATCTCATAGACGAGAAATAATACATACCCGCCATCCAAAGCCGGTATCGGTAAGAAATTCATGAAGGCCAGAATTACTGAAAGAAGCGCTGTATTTTTCCAGAAAATCTCCCAATCCCAGGTTTTAGGGAACATTTTGCCTATAGCACCAAAGCCGCCTAATTGTTTAGAACCTTCCTTCGTAAATACGAGCTTTAATTGCTTTACATAACTGGTCAAAGTTCCCCAACCCAGATTTATTCCTGCTGGAATTGAAGCCAGGAAACCGTATTTAATTTGTTTTGTGGGCATAAACTGCGAACCGGGGATCATTTGAACTCCTAATTTAGCCGTCTCATCCAATTGTATTTTTGATTTTAATATCATTCCTTTCCGAACATAGCCTAATTCTATTTGTGTATTTCGCGATGCATCCAATTCTGCGGCGATATCCTGAAATATAAACAATGATTTCCCATTGATACTAATAACGCTGTCACCGGACTGCAATTTCGTTTTTTCGGCTGGAGAACCTGCTAAAACTTCATTTATTACAAACGGGAAACGTATGGATACCAGATCTGTTTCCTTGGAAGCCAGCACTTTTTGAGCAAAGTCCAAAGGCAAAGTCAGATCAACAAGTTGTTGGTTTCTTGATACAGTAACATTTTGTTTACCTTCAATCAGAATTTTTTCAATTACATCCTGGCGTTGTTCAACAGGCAAACCATCAATTTTTACAATGTTATCACCGTTTTTAAAACCATTATCCAGCAGAACCTGTGAAAATTGCAAGCCATATTTTGCATTTTTAAGTGGAAAGTATTCATTTCCCCAGGTAAACAAAACGGCTGCAAAGATCACCATGGCTAAAATAAAATTGACCAACACTCCGCCTACGATAATAGGCAAACGTTGCCACACCGATCGTGAGCGATATTCCCACGGTTGTGGCTCAGAGGCCATTTGGCTAAGGTCCTTGGTTTCGTCCACCATTCCTGAAATGGAACAATATCCGCCAAGTGGTAACCAACCTATCCCCCATTCAGTCTTATCTGGATATTTACGCCAGTCGCCTTCGGGTAATTCCGATTCAGGAATTTGTTCCATTATCGGTTTCCCTTTACTATCATGCATCACATCCCCATCAGCATCCAATTTTGGACGTTCATCTGCAGGTATATTTTTGGCAAAAAACTTAATGTCCCATTTCCCGTTTATTTTTTTAGCTCGGACGATCGAAAAATTCGGATTAAAAAACATATAAAACTTTACCACACGCACTTTAAACAGTCGCGCAAAAGCGAAGTGCCCTAATTCGTGTAAAACTACTAAAATTGATAGACTGAGAATGAGCTGTAATGCCCTGATAAAAAATGTTTCCATAGGAAATGTTGGATTGTTGAACTGTTGATTTGTTTTAATTGTTTCCGGTCTGTTAGCTCGAACCGTACCTGTAAATCTTTATGTTGTTGTATTGTGTATTCTTTCTTTCAATAGAAACCGGCTCTTCTGTGCAGGTTTTTTCACTTAGTTTTTCTCCATTAGGAAAAGATATTCGTGATGTTTTTCTTCACTTCCTATCCATTCCTTAGTGGTTCGCATGTTACTCATGACATTTTTTTTGTAATCTATCAGTTTTATTTCTAATAATTTACCAGAGTCTGAGATTATATCCAATAATTGCTGTTTGGTGGCTCTACCACCGGAACTGTATGACAACAGCAAATAATGTGTGTTTGTTTCTTCTATTAACCTTCTTAAAGCCTTCATGGCTAAGAAATCACCATTTTCACCTTTTCTGAACTCTTCGAAAACCGATGCTGATACGGTATCCCTGGAATCTTCCCTGCGGTTTGCCTTCCCAAAAAGAGCAGGTCTGTCGTGCTGAATGATGGTAGTCCACAAATGATAGTACGATGTGTACCGAACCCTGCTTGGCGGCATCTTCTCGTTATTCGAGCCATAGGGCGGATCCAGATAAACCAGATCAAACCGTTTATTTGAAACAGTATTAAAAATATCATCCCGGAATACCTCGTTCTTCCCTTTCAACGTGAAACGCAAGGGTAGCTTCAGTTTTAAATCATTGTACGATCGTGGCGACCAGTCCGACAAATAAGCGGCATAATGTCCAAGCGTACTGTCTATCTTGTCCAGCGCATAAATCAAACTGGTCAGTAAAACGCATTTGTCCTCCCAGTTCAGGTTTAAATTCTCTATTTCGTCCCGGATAGCATCCAGTTTCCGGGTGTTTTTCAGCTGAAAGGGTTTCTTTATGTCGTCGACTGTTCCTCCGTAATTTTCACTGAACCAGCCATCCACTCCCTCTAAATGATTCAAATGGTCAATCTGTTGCTGGTAATATTCATTCGATCGATTAGCTATCAGGTAACAGGTAGCAAAAACTTCCGACCAAACGGAGATATCATTCGACGAGGTGGAATAACCCAATTGTGCAAATGCCTGTGAAACCCTGGTAGAACCGCTAAACCCATCGAGTACCGTTTCAACTCCTTTCAATTGTCCCACCATATCGATAATATAGGGGATAATCTTCAGTTTTGAACCTGCATATTTGATACCCTCGGTTTTAGGAATTTCCATCTTTCAGTTCAAAATTTCAACATTATAATTTATCTTCCCGCCTTGGCATGAATCTGTTCGATATCAATCCTCAACACTTCCATTCTGGAATAATAATCCTCCGATTTCAACAATTTCTCCCGAATGACCGAAGGGTTGTTTTCTAAATGGTTTAACAGTACTCTCATTCCGTGTTTCTTTTCTTCCAAATCTGTCACAAAGCTGACGTTTCCCCAAAAAACAACACTCTTATAATTATGTCCGCATTCATCCTCCACATAACCGCCATCTTCAATAATGGTGGCGCAAACCCTGGAATTAGACTTGAAAAAATCTATTTTTAGTCCCTTAGGGGCACTGTGTATATAAATTGAATTCCTGGCTGCATCAAATCCGTAACTTAAGGTAATAACATAAGGTTCATTTTCCCTGCAAGTTGAAATGACATTAAACTTGCCTCGTTGCAGGATATCTTTTATCTCCTGTTCCCCTGTGATTTCCCTGTCAGGCCTGTTCCTTAAATGATAATCTTGCATCTTATATCTCGTTTTCTTATTTTCTTATTTCTTATTTTTTTTTCTTATTTCTTATTTCATTCCTCATTCCTCATTCCTTAACTCTTACATCTTACCTCTTACCTCTCATGTTTAAACCAGCTCCTTTGTCAACAGCCTCACCACGGCATCCGTTTTCACATAATCCGCATAGGTTGGTTTGGCAATAAATTCCGATTTGGCCATCACATTTTCGATGATATCACTCATTTGAAGAAAACCAATTTTATTCTTCAAAAACTCTGCCACTACAATTTCATTAGCTGCATTCAGTATACAAGGCATATTTCCCCCTTTTTCCATGGCATAATAGGCAAAAGCCAGATTTCTAAACCTCTCCTCATCCGGTTTTTCGAATGTAAATTGCGAACAGGCATCAAAGTCAAAACGCGGAAAATTGGTTTTTATGCGATCAGGATACGTAAAAGCATATTGTATAGGCAATTTCATATCGGGCATTCCAAGCTGTGCCTTGATCGAGCCATCGGCAAACTGAACCATCGAGTGAATAATCGACTGGGGATGTACCACCACCTGAATATGTTCGGGTGAAACTCCGAAAAGCCATTTTGCTTCAATAATTTCGAATCCTTTATTCATGAGGCTGGCTGAGTCAATGGTAATCTTGGCACCCATTTCCCAGTTCGGATGTTTCAATGCCTGTGCACTGGTCACATGTTCCAGTTCATGCATCGATTTTGTCCTGAAAGGTCCACCGGAAGCAGTCAGTA